>LDZQ01001145.1_pt1 | contig 236171 bp, 267 predicted proteins | sample 615361 | NCBI WGS metagenome assembly LDZQ01 (sample SAMN03408297, study PRJNA278302) | terrestrial metagenome | isolation source: oil reservoir sample I2 | place: USA: Alaska, North Slope, Ivishak formation | collected 2013 | reverse complement strand
TCGTCGATCCCCAATAATGTAGATGCTTATAAATATCGACTGCATTGCCTACGGAGTGGGCAACACACAGAAAAATAGCAAAGAGGATTGGGTGAAAACATGGTAGCTCCATACCAAAATACTTTTATCCAAGACTGTGTAATTTCATCCCTGCTCTGCCCAAGGGGAAGCTGGGATAAGGGGGCTCGTGGTCTAGCTGGTCATGACGCTGCCTTGACATGGCAGAGGTCAGGAGTTCGAATCTCCTCGAGCCCATCACCCCCTCAGCCTTTCCATCACTGCCCGCTTCTTGGATAGGGCAGCCCTTGCCGCCTCATCCACCCTCCGCCTCATTTCCTCGACGTTCTGGGGGGCCCCCTCGCCCACCATTCTCTTCACTGGGGTGTATGCCGACTCCCGAAAGCGTGGCGTGAGCTCCTGCTCCCTATCGTCCACGAGCAGTCTCGGTCCGCTGCCATCGTCCACGCTGCCAATCACCCCCACCCTCACGCCCACATCGTCCATGAGCTCTTCTATTGAAGAGACGAGCTCTCCGGGCACGATGAGCAGCAGCGCATCTAAGGACACGCCGAGGTAGTCTATCCCAAGCTTCTCCAGCATCTCAAGCACTGGCGGGCTCACCAGCTCCCTTATCCTCTGCTCGTCCAGCACCATCCCGAGCCCGCACGCTGCGCATATCTCCTCGGCATCGCCCCGTATCCCGCCGTTGGTGATGTCCGTCATGGCGTGCACCCTGTCCGCAAGCCCGCTCTGCAAAAGCGCATCTGCCGCCCTTAAGAACGTGAGGTTGAGTGTCTCCTCTACAACTTGTGGCATGCCGTTGTATATCGCCGCAGTGGTGATGGTGCCGCCTCCAGCCCCCTCTGTCATCATCAGCACATCGCCGGGGCGGGCAGCCCTTCGTGGTGTGATGCCCGTGGACACGCCCACCGCCCCAACACCCCCTGTCATCCGCTCACCAATCACCATGTCCCCGCCGATGCGCAGCGTGCTGCCCGTGATGAGGGGCACGTTCATGAGCTCACACACGGTAGATATTCCCGCCACATGGTCGAACACCTTGGACACGTCACCGTCGTCTGCCACGTGGATGTCCGAGAACGCCGCAATGGGCCTTGCCCCCATCACATAGATGTCCCGAAGGGCAGCCCTTGCCACATGAAAGCCCGCAAGATAGGGAAACTCGGAGAGCCGTGAGTGGATGCCGTCCACCGTGAGTGAGATGTAGAGGTCGCCATACCTCACCACACCAGAGTCGTCCATGTGGGTGGCGTCCACCACTGCCCCTGTGCTGCCTATCACCTCTGAGAGCAGCCTGTGCACATAGAAGTCGCCCCTGCCCCTCGAACCCACACCGAACTCACCCATGCTCACACCAGAGCGGTGGTACTCGAACAGCTCGCCCCTTGCCTTGAGAGCGTTCTTCACCTCGAGCACCACCGCCTCCGCCAGCCTTCTGGCGCCCTCTCTCGTTGTCTTCTCGCCCTTTATCTCGAGTATCCTCTCAGCGAGCCTCTTGGCAACATCTTTCTCCCCTCTCTCGATGGCTCGCCTCGCATATCCTTCTAAGTCCATGCAACTGCCTTGCTCCAAGAGGATATAAAGGCGAGCCTGCCTCACCAGTTTGCGGCACGTGGAGACAGTTTGCGGCACGTGGAGAAACCCTTATATCATATACGTGCAACAGGGTGCAACAGGGCAGTTGCGTGGGGCTGTGGCCTAGCCAGGCAGGGCGACGGGCTCCAGCGGATTGATGATGAGCAACGGGTCTGCCGAGGCTGCTCGACGGGGTAGCCCATGAGGAGCCGTTGGAGCACTGATGCTCGGTTCGGAGAGACCCGTCGATCGTGTGTTCAAATCACACCAGCCCCACTCCTATCCTGCAACCCATCTTCCATCCGCACCGGGGGCTCAGGAGACGTTTACCGTGAGCTCGAACGTCTTTTCAGTGCCAGTGGTGTTCATCCATGGCCGCTTGTATATGCCCGTAATCCTCTGGGTGCCCTCTTTTGTGGCACGGAGCACCCACTCGTGAGCTCCTCCAGCACCCACCCTGTCCGTGTGCTCAGGGGCGTACTTATCGCTCTCCACCACGAGGCCGTCGGTGGTGGTGATGCTCCACGAAAAGCCAGTGGTTGGGTTCTCGCTGAGGCGGAGCGTGAGTGTTCCGCCCAGCTTGAGGTTCAGGGTGGTGCCATTGTCTGCCTCTGTAAGCGTCTTGGGGGTCTCTGTCGTGGTGGCACAGCCACTCCAAATAAGTGCCAGCATCACCACGAGCAGAGCCAGCATCGTTCGGTTCATAATAAATCCCCACATCACACAACGATGTGCGCTGTATGTTAGTGCACGAGCCCGAGGCTTCCGAGCAGCACCACGATGAGCATGCCCAGCCCCACCATCTTTACCACCGACAGCACTATGCTCTGCCTCGATATATACCCGGAGAACACGCCGAGCACGCTGAGCGCCAGCACGCTTATGGCGATTGACACGTAGAGCGCACCCTCCTGAAGGAGCACGAAGGGCGCTATGGGCACGATGGAGCCCACGAGTGAAGAGATGCCGTGCACCACCGAGTCTATCAGAATCTTGTGCCTCGTCTGGCGCTCGAGCTTCGTGTTCCTGAGGGACGTCAGCATGGGCTTTTCAAGCGCGCACAGCTTCCCATACTCCACCGCCCCCTCTGCCAGATATGAGCCCACGCCATTGGTGAGTGCGAGCGCCACCCCCCCTCCAATCCCAGCCCTCACTATGATGCTGGGGTCACTCGAGATGCCCGCGGTGGCAATCACCACCCCGAGCACTGCGAGCAGGCCATCGATGCTGCCCAGAATTACGTATCTTCCGTGCTCTATGTCGAACTCAAAGGCGATGAAGGATTTTAGCCCCTGCACCAGCCCTTACCTCCTCGTTCCAAACAGCTTGGAGAGCACGCCTCCCCTCGGGGGCTGTGCATCGGGTGGATGTGCACCGGGTGGGGCATCCTCTACTGCCTCCACTGGCTTTTTCGCCCTTCGCCTTCTCGGGCTCTTTGCCTTCGAGCCCACGATGCTCACCGAGGCGCCGCCGTGCCTTGTGCGCCTTTTGCATATCCTCACCATGATGGGTCTCTCGAGGCTGCTCGATGAGATGATGGCAGTGCCCATGGGAAGGCTCTTGATGTCCTCCACCAGCTCGGAGGTCATTCCCTCCAGCCCCTTGGCGAGCGCCTGCAGGTCCACCCTGCCCGTCACCCTGAGTATAATCTGGGTGTTGCACTGGGAGAGCACGTTCTTATCCACCCGTGCAGGTCTCTGGGAGATTACCATGAGCCCGAGCCCGAACTTTCGTCCCTCTGAGGCGATGGTGCGCAGGATGTCGGTGCTCGGTGCCACAGCGAACCCCCTCTCTGGTGCGAAGTTGTGCGCCTCCTCGACCACCACCATGCCGGGGGGCACCAGCCCCAGCTTTCTTGCCTCGAGCAGCTCGGTGCACACGATGGACACCACCAGCGGCTGAACGCTGGGCTTTACACCCACCATGCTTATCACGGTGCACCTTCCCCGCTTCAGGAGGCTCTGAATCGGGGTGGCCTCTCCACAGAACAGCTCGCTGTCCGCAATCTGCTCCAAGAGAGCGAGCACTGCCCACTTTGCCTTGCTCTCGCTTGCCGCAACCTCCCCTATGATGTCCTGCAGGTCATATGTGTCCCTCTCTGCCCTCAGCCTGCTGATTGCCTCGTACAGGATGCCCACGTGGGTGTTGGTGGGGCTCTCGCCCAGCACCCTCACGATGTCCTGCACGCCAAGCGAGTGGCCCCTTAGCCTGAGCACCCCGTCAGCCTCTGGGTTCACCGAGAGGCTCGCTGGGGTGAGCACCGTTATCTTATCCCCGTAACCCTTGGGGCTCACACCGAACTCTTCGAGCCCCATCTCCTCAGAGGGGTGCCTCAGCGAGGAGTACTCTCCGTGGGGGTCTATTATGAGCAGCGGCACGTCCTGCTCGAGCAGCTCTTCTATGATTACGCCCGCAGTGTACGACTTTCCGCTCCCGGTCATGGCGAGTATGGAGCAGTGCCGCTGCACAAAGGAGTTGGCGTCCAGCCTCACCTCTATGTCGTGTCCGTCGAGCTTTCCGATGTACAGCTCGCCCTTTACGAGCCCCAGCGTCTCCTTTATGAGCTCTGGGTCAGCCCTGAACACCTTCTCACCCGGCGAGATGGGTATGGTGGGTACTCTGAGCACGCCGTCCTGCCCGCGCGAGCCCACCACCTCCACGTGGGCGACCACCCTCTCACCGCTCTCTGGCTCACCCTCGTGCTGCTCGAACACCCTCTCCTCGGTGAACCGCTCATCAGAGCGCGTGATGCCCGCTATCTGGCAGAGCACCCAGCCATCAACATCGTGCCACACCTTCACATAGTCCCTTCGCCTCGCACGCCTCGCATCTGCGAGCGCCACCTTGAAGCTGTGGGTGCTCGTCTCTCCGAACACTATGCCCAGTGCATCTCTCATCACGAGGAGATAGGGGACGCACACTATAAAACCTTTGAGCAGATGTTATTGTGTGATGCAGGACGAGAGCGGTTCGTTCTGGAGCTACCTGCCAGAGGGGTGCACGCTGTGCATGCGAGGGGCAAAGCTCGTGCTGTTCATCACGGGCATGTGCCACATGGGCTGCTTCTACTGCCCCCTCTCGGAGCACAGAAGGGGGGATGTGATGTATGCCAACGAGCGTCCCGTGGCATGCCTTGAGGATGTGCTGAAGGAGGCGGATGCACAGGATGCCCTCGGTGCTGGCATCACTGAGGGCGAGCCGCTGCTGGTGATGGAGAGGACGTCGAGCTACATCGAGGGGCTAAAGCGTGAGCTTGGGGAGCGCTTCCACATCCATATGTACACCGCCCTCGCGCCCTCCGCTGGACAGCTGGAGCAGCTCGCCTCTGCAGGTCTGGACGAGCTGCGCATCCACATACCTCAGCACGCCTATGAGCGCCTTTCAGCCTACGAGCGCTCGCTCGCACATGCGCTGGACATGGGCATCGAGGCAGGGGTGGAGGTGCCCGCATACGGCAACCTCGAGCCCGTGGTGGAGCTGTGCACACGGCTCGAGTGCTTTCTCAACCTGAACGAGCTGGAGTTCAGCGATGCGTGTGCAGATGCCCTAAGGAGGAGGGGGTTTCTGGCACACGAGGAGACGTTTGCAGCCATTGGCTCGAGGGAGGTGGCTCTCTCGCTTGAGGGCAGGGTGAAGCGGATACGGATGCACTTTTGCTCCTCGGTGTTCAAGGATGCGGTGCAGCTCAGAAGACGGCTGCTCAGGACGGCGAGAAGGTGTGCGAGGCCGTTTGACCACATCACCGAGGATGGCACGCTTCTCTACGGGCTCGTGAGGGGGGATGTGGAGGAGATAGCACGACGGATTGCGCCAGAGCCCATGGAGCGCACCGAGGGAGGTGTGGAGTGTGCTTGGTGGGTCGCAGAGCGGCTTAGCGACGAGTACGAGGTAGAGCTCATAGAGAGGTATCCCACCTTCGATGGTCTGGTGGTGGAGAGGGAAAGGCTTTAACATGGGGAGCGCATGGTATATGAGGGGTGGGGGCACGGGGCATGTCGGGCAACGAGGAGCTTCTCCAGCGGCTGATGCGGTATGTGGGCAACGACCCGAGGGGCATAAGGCGGGCAGTGCTCGAGAGCTTTGCCTGTGGTGAGGAGCTCACCACTGAGCACATCCTGACACAGCTCGGGGAGCGGGGCATGTGCGTCTCTAAGCAGAGCGTGAACTCCATGGTGGGGCTGCTCGCATCGAGGATGGGGCTGCTCAGGGTGAGCACGAACGGCAAAAGGCGCTCCTATGCGCTCAAAGCAGAGTACATGGAGCTGCTGCGGGGCGTGCTCGAGCAGCTTTAGAGCCGCCATATCCCGCGGGAGTCCACAACACCCTCGTGCACATTGGACGTGAGCATGTGGCAGAGCATGCATCTTTCTTCCTCGAGCTCGCACACCAGCCTCCTCTTCAGGGCACCCGCCAGCTCCAGCGGGCTCGTGGCCCAGCCCATGCCCAGCCCCTCGCACTCGCCGCACTCCAGCTCGAACCCGTCTCCCTCCTCTCTGAGCCAGAACGGATATGTGGCGCACAGCATCGGTCGAACAGGATAAGCAGTGCACCTACCCTCCCTCAGCAGCACGCACTGCCCCTCCTTGTCTCGCCTCAGCACCCATCCCAGCCTCAGCGAGCCGATGCGCAGGGGCGAGGGCTCGATGAGCTCGTGGAGGGGCATTCCCATGTGCCGTGAGATCGCCTCCGCCTCCTCTCTTGAGAGCTGCACGGTGTTGTCCCCAAAGCGTGCACTGCAGCACCTTCCACACCGCATGCACCTCCACTCATAAGGGGCGAGCTCTCTGGCAATGTCCTCCTCGGAGAGCGCCCTCGCCCGCTCGAGCGAGTGCTCGATGATGCGTCTCCTGTGCTCCAGCATCGCCCGCATCATCGTTATATAGGGGTGCATCGGATTTAAGCCCGATGGCTGCCGAAATCCTGCATCCAAGACCAAGCTCCATTGTGGCTGCGCTGTACACACTGCGAGACCTCGACGTGGACGTGGTGGTGCTGCATGGTCCCCCCGGATGCTCGTTCAAGCATGCAAGGCTTCTCGAGGAGGATGGCATAAAGGTGCTCACCACTTCGCTGGACGATACCGCCTTCATCTTTGGTGGGGCAGAGCGGCTGAAGGAGGTATTAAGACATGCCAAGGAGCGCTTCAACCCCAGTGCGATTGGTGTGGTGGGCACGTGCGCCAGCATGATTATAGGCGAGGACATGAGCGCTGCCGTGAGGGAGGCTGAGCTGGACGTGCCCGTGGTGGTGGTAAACGTGCATGCGGGCTATCCGGACAACACCACGGGCGTAATCATGACGCTCGAGGCGGCAAGGGATGCAGGGCTGCTCTCGGACGAGGAGCTGGAGCGTCAGCGCACGCTCATGCTCAGGGCATCTGAGATAGAGCGTGAGCACGGGGCTGCGAGCAGAGACTACCTGCCACCATCGAGGGGAGACCTCAAGCACGAGGCTGCAAGGAGGTTGCTCTCCCTCATGCGCGATAGAAAGAGGGGGGTGGTGGTGCTCAATGCGAAGAAGGAGACTGCATACAGCTTTGCGGACATCGTGCTGGCACTGAACGAGGTCGCCTCAAAGACGAGCGCTCGGGTGGTGAACATCGCCAACCTGAGGAGCGATGTGGGGCTCTCCCGTATCCGAAGGTATGCGCTGGACATAACGAGGGAGCTGCAGGAGTGTGGGGTCCACATACACCACCTCACTGGCGGGCTGGACGAGTATGCCGTGGCAGGGGAGGTGGCATCGCGCGTCATCTCCGAGCGCTACTGCGATTATGACTATGCGGTGGTGTGCGGTGTGCCCCATGCGCTCGATGTTGGGATGCTCGATATGGAGCTGTTCGCCATCACCAATGGCCCAAGGCAGGTGGAGCCACTGCGCGAGATGGGCTACCACCACGTGATGGTGGAGATAGACCTTCACCCAAGAACGCTGGGCGTGAACCACATCGTCCCCTCGGAGCTGGGAGAGTGTCTCAGGGCGCTTGCTCCCTGAGCAGCGTGTGGGCGGCCATTTTTCCTGCGGCTATCGAGCCGTTCATCGACCGCTCTGGATAGTTGTGCGGAGAGAACACCCCTGCAGCATACACCCCCTCCACTGGGGTGGAGTAGGGCACCACCTTTCGAAGGTAGCCCACATCATACACAGGAGAGGTGAACGCATCCCTCTGCACCCTGCTCCAGAGCACGTCCTCCCGGCCGAGGGGAAACAGGCTCCTCAGCGCCTCCACATAGCGCTCTGCTATCTCGTGCTCTTGAAGGGTCATCTCTGGCTCATCGTGCTCATGGTACGAGGTCAGATACACCAGATGATGCCCGTAGCGCTCCTTTGGGATGAGGTTGGTGTGCTCTATCATCGCCCCAAAGGGTGCGTCCTCGTCCATGTTGAGCCAGTATATGCCATTGAGCAGCCGCCTCTTGAGTGCCACCAGCACGCACACGCTCCCCTGATACGATATTGAGGTGCCAATGCCAAGGGTGCGCAGCAGCGATGGAGAGGTGCACACCACGGCATCGAAGCGCTCCCTTCTGTCTCCGACCGACAGCTCCACACCTCCATCCACGGGGGATATGTGCTCCACGGGAGACGACGTGCGTATCACTCCTCCACGGGAGCGTATGCACCTCACCATCTCATCGAGCAGCCGTCCAAAGCCCCCATCGAGGTATCCCAGCCGCTCGCCCCGCAGCGTGCGATGGGAGCGCAGCGCTATCCTCGTGAGCAGCCATGCAGCCGACACCTCATCCGCCCTTTTCCCGAACTTCCTCTCCAGCAGGGGAGCAAAGAAGGCGTGATATGCCCGCTCTCCCACGCGCTCCACGAGATAGGGGATGCACGCCACATCGTCCAGAGGCTCTGGCGTTGCGCGCCTTGCTGTGAGCACGAATGCCGCAATCCTGAGAATGTCCCGCAGGGAAAGGGTGGGAAACCTGAGTATCTCGAGGGGCGTGTTCATGGGGTACACCCTTCCAGCGTGCATGTATCCCACGCCTGCCAGCCTCCAGCGCAGCGCACTGCGCAAGTTGAGTTCGTCCAGCAGTGCAAGCAGCGCATCATCGCCAAGAAAGCAGTGATGGTAGTACCGCTCCACGGGGTCGGCGAGCGTGGGGTATGTGGCGACTGTGCCGCCCACGTAGGACTTTCGCTCGAACACCACGGTCTCGCAGCTCTTCGATAGCTCTATGGCAGCGCTCAAGCCCGAGAGCCCTGCTCCAACCACCGCCACCCTCATGCCGCATCCCCCAGAGCCGCAAGCTCCTTCCATCTGAGGTTGTAGCGTGTGAACACCGTCCCACCCACGAGCAGTGTGATGACGTTCTTTATCAGGTGGTCGAGGATGGCACCCGAGATGCACACCACCAGCGGGAACCCTCCGAGCGCCAGCACGGCGGCGAGCGCTGCCTCGTACTGCCCTATGCCGCCAGGCGTCAGGGGCACCACCTTCACGATGTTTGCCATTGCCACTGCCAGCGCCACGAGCCCCATGCCAGCACCCACGCCAAGGGAGAGCAGCACGAGCGCACACGTGGCGACATCAAACGCCCATATCCCCAGCGAGAGCAGGAGGAGCCTTGCGAGGGTGGCGGGATGGGTGGAGGTGCGGGCAACGTCGCCCAGCACCTTGAGTGCCGCCCCCCTGTGGCGAAAGAGCAGTGTCCCAGCGAGCCTCTCGGCAAGCTGCGAGTGAGAGAGCGCATGGAGCACGATCACTGCCACGATGCACAGCCCGAGGGCTGTGAGGGTGAGGTACAGCATCCACCGATGTGCCGTGCTCACCGAGAGCAGCCCCAGCACGCCCAGCACCCCCAGCGCCATCACATCGTATATCCTCTCTATGGCAACCGAGGAGAAGCCATCGGGCAGGCTCACGCCCCTTATCCTCTTTAGCACGTACATCCTCGTGAGGTCCCCGAGCCTCATGGGCAACACGAGGTTGGCGAGCTGGCTGATGTACACAACCTCACTCAGGAACAGCGTGCCAAGCCGCACGCCCACGCAGGAGAGGATGTGGGAGTACCTCATGCCCCGCACGAGATATGAGCTGGCATAAACGAGGGAGGCGAGCACCAGCACACCAAGCGAGGCAGAGCCAATGGCGGACGCCACGGCTGTGGCATCCACGCTCGAGAGCATTGCGAAGAATATGAGTGCCATGAGACACACCGAGAGGATTAGCCTGCCTTTGAGCCCCAGCCGTCCAGAGAGTCTCATCTGCCAGAACAGCCTCAGTATGGATGCCGCCATATAGGGGATGTCCCGTGCGAAGCTGACCCTCGTGTCGGTGCCCTCCCTCCAGCGCACGGGTATCTCGCACACCCTCATGCCCCTGTGCTGCGCCCTCACCAGCACCTCGGTGTCCCAGAACCAGTGTGCGTCCCTCACCTGCCTGAGCAGGGGCAGTATGCGCTCCCGCCTGAATGCCTTGAACCCGCACTGGTGGTCGTGCACCCTCGAGCCCAGCAGCACCCTCACCATCGTGTTGAAGACAACGCTGGCAAGCAGCCTTCCAGTGCTCCGCTGGGCACTGCTCTCCTGCACCAGCCGAGAGCCCGTTGCCACATCACATCCCTGCAGCACACTCTCCACGAGCTCTCTGATGTGGGAGGGATGGGTGGCGAGGTCGGCATCCATGTACATCACCACATCCCCGTGGGACAGCTCGATTGCCCTCGCAAGCGCCCTGCCCCTCCCCAGCCGCTCCTCAGAGTGCAGGTGCACCACGTTCTCGTGTGTGCAGGAAAGCTCTCTTGCCACCTCGTCCGTGCCATCGGTGCTGCCATCCTCTGCAATGATGACCTCGTACGTGCACCCCATGCGCGAGAGATGCTCGATGGCCGTGCTCACGGCGAGGAGGAGCGTGTCGTGTGCGTTGTATGCTGGGATTATGATGCTCACGTCCAGGGTCTCTGCTCGCTCCCTGGGCTCAGGGGGTCCAGGAGAGCACCCATTCACGCCCTGCTCATCACAGTGCGGCATTCAAACACTGCTACCCTCTCGCCACGTCTCTTTAAATACATTTGTAGCCCATGAAGGGGTGGTACATGCCGGGGATGGTACATGCTTCAAATAGCTTGGTATGCCATACAGCCGATGATGGGGGCGGTATCCTGTGGTGTACAGGCACGATGGACTACTGGAAAAACCAGACACCATAGTATCTGCATAGGTTTGCCAAGGGAGGCGAGAGGGCATGGCTGCTGATGAAGACAAGAATGTAGATGATGAGCTGGAGGAGCTCTTGAAGAGGGAGTTCAAGAAGAACATCATCATGGACAGATACCACAGAAAGAGCCTCGGGAAGGAGTACACGAGGCGTGCTCGGTAGTGAAAAGGCTTATTAGCATTATGGAAGACGTGAAGGATTGAGGTGGTCGTATGGGCAACATAAGGCCAGCATATATCAAGACGATAGGCGAGGCGCTCATAAGGAGGTATGGCTCGGAGTTCAGCTCGAGCTTCGAGCACAACAAGCGAAAGGTAGAGGAGCTTACCACCATAAAGAGCAAGCATATTCGCAATCGGGTGGCAGGCTACATCACCAGAAAGCTGGGCAGGGCAAGTGGTGAGCGGGCACAGGCAGTGTGAGGGATGAATATGTTTGAGGGGGCATCGGTGGCGCTCATCACGCCCTTTACCAAGGACGACAGGGTGGACCTCGAAGGGCTCAAGCGGAACATCGACTATGTGATAGAGGGGGGCGTGAGCTCGATAGTGCCGTGTGGCACCACTGGTGAGTCCGCAACGCTCACGTTCGAGGAGCACAAGGAGGTGATACGCACCGCCGTCGAACACTCCTCGGTGCCCGTGATAGCGGGCACTGGCTCCAATAACACTGCAGAGGCGCTGGAGCTCACGAGGTTTGCTGCAGACGTGGGAGCGGATGCCGCGCTCGTGATAACTCCGTACTACAACAAGCCCAACCCGCAGGGGCTCATCCGACACTATGAGGAGATAGAAAAGTGCGACATCCCCATCGTGCTGTACAACATCAAGTCCAGAACAGGGCTGAACATACCCCCAGAGCTGATGGCAGAGCTCGCTTCCCATGAGGGAATCATTGGGGTGAAGGAGGCGAGCGGAGATTTGGGACAGGTATCACGCATAATCGAGCTCACTCAGGATGAAGACTTCTTCGTCATCTCGGGTGACGACGCCCTCACGCTTCCCATCATGGTGCTTGGCGGGATAGGCGTGATATCGGTGGCTGCCAACGTCGTCCCCTCGATGGTGTCATCGCTCACATCTGCCATGCTGGAGGGCAGATACGAGGAGGCACGAAGGATACACTATGAGCTTGCACCCCTCATAAGGGCGCTGTTCATCGAGACAAACCCCATTCCAGTGAAGAGGGCATGCGAGCTCATGGGGCTGGCGGCAGGACACCTTCGGCTTCCCCTCGCGAGCCTGAGCGAGGAGCACGAGGCGATGCTACGGGCAGAGATGGAAAGGCTCGCGCTGATTTAGGAGGTGTGCTGTTGATACGGGTGGCGGTGGCAGGTGCGCGCGGGCGCATGGGCAGGCTCGTGATAGATGGCGTGCTGAAGGCAGAGGACATGGAGCTCGTGCTCGCCCTCGATGTGGTGGGGGTGGGCGAGAGCGTGTGTGAGGGTGTGAAGGTGTCCGATGGCGCGGACATATCCAATCTGCTCCCAAGGATGAAGCCAGATGTGCTCATAGACTTTACGAGGGCAGATGCGGCAATAAAGAACGTGGCTGCTGCGGCGCTGAGTGGTGTGGCAGTGGTGGTGGGCACCACTGGGTTCACCGAGGAGCAGAAGGAGCAGCTAACAGAGCTCGTGGAGGGCAGGGTGCCGTGCATACTCTCGCCTAACTTCTCCATCGGGGTCAATGCGTTCTTCAGGCTCGTGGAGGTTGCGGCAAGGCTGCTCTCCGCATACGACGTGGAAATCGTGGAGGCGCACCACAGGGGCAAGCGGGACGCACCGAGTGGAACCGCCAAGAGGCTCGCCGAGATTGTGTCCGAAGTGCTGGGAGGGCGGAAGCTGGTATATGGCAGAGAGGGCATATCCCCGAGGGGAGACGAGATCGGTGTGCACGCCATCAGGGGCGGGGACATCGTGGGCGACCACACGGTGCTGTTCGCTGGAGATGGAGACCGCATAGAGCTTCGACATCAGGCACACTCGAGGAGCACCTTTGCTGCAGGTGCGGTGGCGGCTGCTCGGTGGATAGTGAGCCAGCCCCCGGGAATGCACACTATGGATGAGTTTCTGTCCTCGCTTGCGGGTTGAGGTACGATGAAAGCCCTCTACACCTTCTGGGAGGCAACCGCCTTGGGCGGAGCCCACCGAAGCAGGGTGCTGCGCACCGCCTCGCTCGTGCTGTTTCTCGCACTGTGGGAGCTTCTCGGCGTGTTCGTGAGGGAGCTTCCCACCCCTCTGGAGACGGGGACGACGTTCGTGCAGCTCATAACGGTGGGGGAGCCCATCCTCGGCAGAACCCTTCAGGAGCACACGCTTGCCTCTATACTGGTGGTGCTCAAGGGCTCGCTCATCGGATTTGCGCTCGCCATCCCCCTGGGCGTGCTCATGGGCTGGTCGCGCATCGCCGGGGATGTGCTCGAGCAGATTACCGAGCTGTTTCGGCCCATCCCGCCACTGGCGTGGATTCCGCTCGCGTTCGTGCTGTTCAGGGGGCTCAAGGATGCTGGATGGTTTCAGGTGCTCATGGAGCTGCTCGGCACCCAGATGAGTGTGACCTCGATGGTGCAGATATTCGTGGTGTTCGTGGGGGCGTTCTTTCCGCTCCTGCTCAACACCATACAGGGCGTGAAGTCTGTTGATAGAATATACATCGAGGTGGCAAGGGTAGCGGGAGCCACACAGATGCAGATTATACGCAAGGTGGTGCTGCCCGCCGCCCTTCCCAGCATCATCACGGGTGCGAGGGTAGGGCTGGGCGTGGGCTGGATGTGTGTGGTGGCTGCCGAGATGATAGGAGGTTCCTCGAGCGGCGTGGGGCTGTTCATATGGAACATGTACTCCATAGGGGGCAGCTCGGCAGCCATCGTGTGCGGCATGATAGCCATCGGAATGGTGGGCTATGCGATGAACGAGGGTATACTCGCACTCGAGAGGAGGCTCATCAAGTGGAGCTGAAGCTGGTGCACGTCAGCAAGCGGTTCGACGGCTTCGTGGCGGTGCAGGACGTGTCGTTCACCGTGAGCGAGGGCGAGTTCGTGTGCCTTCTGGGCCCCAGCGGGTGCGGCAAGACCACCATCCTGCGCATGATTGGCGGGCTTGAGGAGCCCACCGAAGGAAAGATACTGCTTGATGGCAAGCCCCTCTCCTACAGGGGTGGGGACGTGGGGTTCGTGTTTCAGGAGTACGGGCTCTTTCCATGGAGGACGGTGCTGAAGAACGTGGAGTTCGGGCTGGAGATTCTGGGCGTTGAGAAGCAGGAGAGAAGGCGCATCGCCAGAAGGTACATCGAGATGGTGGGGCTCTCGAAGTTCGAGAACAGCTATCCCCACGAGCTCTCTGGTGGCATGAAGCAGAGGGTTGGCATCGCAAGGGCGCTCGCCACCAATCCCAAGCTGCTGCTCATGGACGAGCCCTTCGGGGCGCTCGATGCCCAGACGAGGAATATCCTGCAGGAGGAGCTGATACGCATATGGATGCAGGAGCACAAGACGGTGCTGTACGTGACGCACAGCGTGGACGAGGCGATATTCCTCGCAGACAGGGTGTTCGTGCTCACCGCAAGCCCTGCACGGCTGAAGAGGGAGTTCAGGGTGGACATCGAGCGGCCTCGGGACAGGACGAGCCCAGAGGCAAACGCCCTACGAAAGGCGATACTCGACCAGCTAACATCCGAGATAATGAAGGCGAGCGGGCATTAGAAATTTGGACAGGCTAAGGGGCATGCTGAGGCGCTCGTTAAGAGGTTTGGCAGGGGCGAGGTGGACTTCGATATAGCTCGCATGAGCCTCACATGAACTCCGAGAGGTCAACCTGCTTCGTTCTTTCGTTGTCGAACATGTCGGCGATGTCCTCTGCAATGAGTCTCAGCCTCTGCCGGGTGTAGCTCGACACGTTGAACTGCTCTGCCACCTTGAGCGACATCTCGAGGTACTTTTTCACCGAGCCCTCGTGCACCATCAGGGTGAGCCCACCACCGCACTTGGTGCATACTCCAGAGAGAGGTGGGCGGCGAAACTTGGCATTGCACTTCACGCATCTCACCCCCTGTCTCGAGAACTCCCTCAGGTTGCCTATCAGGTCCGGAAGGAAGTGAGACTTTATGATGCGCTCGGCAACATCCCGCTCGTCCACACACCTGAGCTTCTTTGCGAGCTCGAGCTGTGCCTCCATCTTCTCTGCCATCGTTCCCAGCACCTTGTAGGCGCTGTTCTTGGGACCCAATGCGATGTTCGATGTGGGGTGGGTGAACGAAAAGCCCGTGTACTGGTGCGGAGTTCCGAGGTAGTCCTTCACGGTGTGCACCACGCCCTGCAGCTCCTTCGGGCTGACAAGCCTCTGCGTCGCCTCATAGAACTCCAGAGGGTATCTGGCATCCACGTCCATGTTGTGCGCCTCGGAGTCTATCTCGAGGGGATTTATGAAGGTGGTAAGCACCAGCGGAGCATCCATCTTTCCGCCCCGCTTGTCTGGAAGATACCGCCTCGAGAAGTTGAGCAGGCCGTCCATGAGCAGCATCACGCAGTCCTCGTCGCCGTCGCAGTTCCTGCGCTTTGCCGCATGGAAAAAGGGATGGGCATAGCCCACCGATGCGCTCGTGAACCCTATGATGCGTCCGAGCACTCCAGCAGAGGTGTGGGGCGCAAGCCCAATCACGAGGTGCCCTATCAGGTCCTCCCTCGACGAGGCGTTGTAGAAGGGCTCCAGCCCGTAGTACTTCTCGAGCAGCTCGTCCACGAACCTCGATACCCTGAGAAGATAGTCCCCGCATGAATGGGGAACGATGATGTCCTGAACGAAGAGCTCCACCACTTGCTCCTCGCTCGTGAGGGGCTTGCCCTCGATGTCGTGCTCGTATCCCAGTCTCCTCAGAGTCTCCACATCCACACCGATTTCCCTCGGAATAAAGTGCGTCAGGGGAAGGTCGGTCATGTCGTACCTGATGGTGCCGTCCTTGAACACGCTCAGGGAGTGCTTTGCCCGCAGCACACCCTTCTCGAGGGGCTCTGGCACCTTTGAGCCCGAGGTGAGCCCTATCACTCCCTTGAGGTTTGGGGGCTCCCGCTCACCCAGCCTCTGAAGCACCTCTCCGAGGTAGCTCCTCAGGTCGATTTTCTGCTGTGCATACGTCCTCGTGGGCTGTCCACACACCGAGCACACGTCAGAGCCCACCTGCAGCCCATGGATGGCGCATCGCCCCACTGGCTGGGTGCGCACCCCGCACGAGCTGCACCGCGCCCGAAAGCTCTGCTTTCCGCACTCGGGGCACACCATCGTGCGCACCTCCACCTCGATGGTGCCCCCTTTATCGAGTGCCTCCCTGAACAGCCTTCCCCTGCCCCCAGCCTCTCCGAGCGGAAACAGCACGTGGGGGGGCGGCTGCATCTTGCGCTCCTTGGACTTCTCTGGCCTTCCCATCCTCGCCCCGATGCGCACTGGAGCCCTGTTTCTGATGGGCACGCCAGAGAGCTGGCTCACGAGGGAGAGGGTGTCCTCGGATGGTGGCTCGGATGGTGGCTCGGATGGTGGCTCGGATGGTGGGGCGTCTTTGCCGATGCCAAGGCAGCGGTAGAGCGTCGTGGCATGGTGCACCACCACATATCCCTCTTCAACGGTGTGGGGCACGAGCAGCAGCTCCAGAAGGTGCTTTGCCCTGCGAAAGTCGCCGTCGGTGCCCACGGGGATGCGCAGAGTCCCCTCTTGGAAGAAGGGGGCGAGGTACTCCCGAAGGAAGAGCACGTCCTCTGGCGCTATGTCGTGCCACATGAACGTGTAGGCTGGGTGCAGCGGGATGCCCCACTGGTCGGAGAGCTGCCATGCAGTGTCCTCATCCACATGCTCTGGCACGCTGCCTCCAGCCCGCACGAGCTCCTGCTCCCACCACTCCACACAGTACCCAGCTGGCACCAGCGGGTGGTTGTTCTCCAGAAAGTCCCCGTAGTTGATGAGTATCTCGCCCACGTCCAGTATCTTCCTTATCGAGCCTCGAAGCTGCACAGCCTGCTCATAGCTCTCTATCCTGACCACGCTTCCGTCATGCAGCAATACGGTGGGCCCCTCTATGGAGTCCACTGGGGCGATGCCAGCCGCCTTTCCCGGACGCTCCACCTTCATCTGGGTGCCGCAAGCCAGAAACTCTCCCAGCACCGCCATGGTGGCTGGATGCACGCCCGCTGCCGCAAACCCCGTGTTTCTGGAGCGCCCGTAGCGCAGCCTAAAGCCTCCCCTCGCCATGGGATGGGAGAACACGGGCCTTCCAGCCAGCATATCCTGCATGTACTTCATCCTCGGCTGTATGCCCACCTTGCCCTCCTCCTCGTCCTCTGCAGAGGGCGCCGCAGGCTCGTGAATCAGCCTGTCCACGAACTCCCAGCCATCGAGGTGCAGCTTGGAGACGTACTTTTTCAGCTTTGGAGCCTTGAGGGCAATGCCCTCCGCGATGACGAGTGCCATGCCCCCACGGATGTAGGGCGTGGACACCCGAGGGATGTAGGCATAGCCCTCCACCATCCCCCTCTCGGTTCCCTCGCCATCGATGCACACTGGACAGTTCTTCACGATGGTGCGTATTTCCTCCTCAGTGGGCAGGTACTGCAGATTCACGAGCCGCTCGTAGGCGGGTATCTCTGCCACATACCTCTCTATCTCCTCCTCGCGGGGCTTGTAGCGGTCTATGCCAAGCTGCCTTCTGATGTAGTCTGCCACGAGCACCGAGAGAGCCTGTGCCGTTCCCCCAGCACTGCGGATGGGTCCAGCATAGTATATGCGCACGAACTCGGTGCCATCGTCGTTCCTGTCTATCTCTATCCTCGCTATGCCCTCCAAGGGAGCAGCCACCACCCCCTCGGTGAGCAGTGCCACCGCAGCCCTGACGCCGCTCTCCAGCGCCTGCAGCCTCGATGGGAACTCGCACACCTTTCCAGTGGCTATGTCCACGCCCAGCTGGAGCGCCACCTCCTCTCTGGACGAGAACCGCTCCTCAAGAGCGCGCAGGTGCCGTGCCAAGCCCCCTATCCCGAGCAGGCTCTCCACTCTCTCGGCGATGTCCTTGGCTGGCGGAATCTCGCAGTGGGTCTCTGGGTCCTCTCCCCTCTGCTTTGCGGCACTCGCTATGGCAATCGCCCTGTTGAGCTCATCCTCCAGTAGCCTAAAATAGCGCTCCACGCCCCACACTCGACGCCCATCGATAAATAGCTTCTATGGAAACACCACGGCTTCCCCTGGAGGCTACCTGAACCGCCTTATGAACGACCTGTCTATCCAGCTCTTCACGGCATATATCAGCCTCGAGGGCATGGTGATGCACATCCTCCCATACACCCCCACGGCGCACCCGCACCCAGTGGAGATGAGTGCCACCGGACTGTCAGTGCTCGCCCTCACCCTGTATGGAAAGAGGGGTGTGCCCCTTTCGAGCCTTGCGAGGTTCTCCGCGGTGTGCCTTGCCTGCCGCTCTGCCTCCATCCCCGTCTTGGTGGCAATCTTTCCATCGACCTCCACCCATGCATTGTCCCCGATGACAAACACGTCCTCCCTTACCCTGAGATAACGGTCGGTGAGCAGCCAGCCATTGCGCTTGGGCAGGGAGAGGCTCTCCACGAAGCTGCTGGGTCGTATGCCAGCGGTCCATATCACCATGTCGCACTCCAGCACCGAGCCATCGGAGAGCGCCACACCCTCCTCCTCGATTGCACACACCCCAAGAGATGTGAGCACCCTGACCCCCCTGCTCTCGAGCGTCTTTCCCACCAGCGAGGACGTGCGCTCTGGGAACGTGGGCAGCACCCTGTCCATCATCTCCACGATGTATATGGTGGCATCGAGGCTCTCGGCAAGCTCGCATGCGGTCTCCACACCAGTGAGCCCAGAGCCCACGATGACTATTCTCTCTGGACTGTGGCTCTCTATGAACTGTCTCGCCCTGAGGGCATGCTCGAGGGTGTGTATTGAGAATGCGCGCTCTGCTCCCCTGATGCCATAGTAGTTCTGGGTGGCACCCGTGGCGACCACCACCACGTCGTACTCCACTCTGCTGCGCTCGCACACCACCACCCCCTCCTCGAGCGATATCGCCCGCTCGCTGATGAGCGTTGCACCCACCCGCTCGCAAAAGGGCTTCAGGGGAGCGGTGATGTCCTCCACGCTCACCTTCCCGCTCAAAAGCTCTGGATAGAGCGCCTGACACTCTATACGGGGCTTTGGCTCGATGAGCACGAGCTCCAGCGCCTCATGTGCGCTCGCACACCGTATCAGCTCGGCTCCCGCAATGCCGCCTCCCACGACCACTACCCGCATGCTATCTCTGCTTTCTGTGCCGCTGTGCAGCCCTCTTCAACGCCTCGATGCCCGGGAGGCTCTCTCCGCTCAGGAACTCTATGGCGGCTCCGCCCCCAGTGCTCACGTGGGTGAGCCTGTGGCGAAGCCCTGCATCGTCCACCGCAGCAGAGATGTGCCCTCCCCCGATGAGGGAGCAGCCCGCCTTGGTGGCTGCCTTGAGCAGCTCGAACGTGCCCACCTTGTACTCCTCCTCCTCTATCACACCAGCTGGGCCGTTCATCACCACCACCTGCGCACTCTCTATCCTCTCGGAGAACGTGGCCATCGTCTCTATCCCGATGTCCTTTATGAGATATGGCACTGGCAGCTCCTCCACACGCACATTCTCCCTCTCTCCATCTCTGTCCACACCAAAGTCCACTGGAAGCTCTATTCTCCCACCATGCTGCTGCAGCAGCTCTGCTGCCTGCTCGGCATACTCCAGCAGCCCCGTGGACCTCAGCACCTCCACGTTTGGAGCTCCAAGGTCGATGCCCCTCGCATGCAGCAGCAGGTTTGCCACGAGCCCAGCAGTGAGTATCCTGCTCTTTGGGTTTCTCCCGAGGATGTTCTCCATTACCTTAAGCGAGTCCTCTGCCTTTGCCCCTCCAAGAACGAACAGCACTGGAGTATCGCTCTGCACTCCCTTGCCGAGGTAGTGCAGCTCCCTCTCCACCACCTTTCCCGCAACCGAGGGCAAGAGGGGCGTGAACCCTATGACCGAGAGGTGGGGACGGTGGCACACCGAGAACGCATCGTTCACGAACACATCAAAGTAGGGGGCAAGCCTTCTGACCATGTGGGTGGTGGCGTGCTCCTCTGCCGAGCGCTTCAGCGTCTCCTCCGAGTAGAACCTCACGTTCTCCAGCAGCAGCACATCCCCATCCTGCATCCGCTCTATGCTGGAGCGGGCATGGGAGCCAAAGATGTCGTCCACGTACACCACCCTCTTCCCAAGCAGCCTCGAGAGTAGCCTGGCATGGGGCTCCATCGTGGTGAAGTCTCGCTTTCCCGGCCTCGACTGGTGTGCCAGCAGCACCACTCTGCACTCCGACAGCTCCCGCAGGGTGGAAAGATGGCTTCTAAATCGCATGTCGTCCAGTATGACCCCCCTCGGGTCCATGGGGGAGTTGAGGTCCACCCTCACGAGCACACTCTTGCCAGCAAGCTCGATATCCGAAAGTGTGAGATACTCGGACTGCTCCTGCATAAGCCTCTCCGTTTTTCTGTGTGTGTCCATTTAATAAAGCGTTTTGCGAAAGCCGCATCGTAAGTATTATGAGCTCGACGTCTCAGGCTGCTCCCACAGTGATTGGTGATAACGATAGCCATCACGGGAGTGGTCGTGGCAGGGTGGTGAAGGACAGCATTCTTCCAGAGGCAAAGGACATGGGGGTGTGCCTACCTCACGGGTGAATGCCTACCTCACACTCCTTCCGCAAGGAAGCCCCGCAATGGATGGCTCTCTGACCGAGCCGTATGCGGTCTACCTCCGGTCTACCTCCGGTCTACCGCAACCGAAGCTCCCATGTTGGGTTGGGGAGAAGAGGTCAGAGAACACACTCAGAAAGGTGTTCGCTTAGAGCTGCTCACAACGCTCTCACCATCCACCTTTCGCAGGTGCACCGTGTGGTCGTACTTGTCGCTGAACGAGTCGTCGTGCGTGATCACGAATATCTGCTCGAAGCCCCTGATGCTCAGCACCTCGTCGGACAGGTTCTCCCTTCGCTGCTCATCGAGGTTTGCGGTGGGCTCGTCCAGAAACACCACATCGCTGTCCGAGAGCATCTTCAGCAGGGCGAGCCTGACCGCTATGGAGGCACACATCTGCTCCCCACCGCTGAGCTGCCTGAAGCTCCTGACCTCCGCTCCCTCCCTGAGCTGGATGTCGTACAGCGAGCGCTCATCGTCTGACCATATGAGCTGCTGGGTGTAGCTGCCCATCGCCTCGCAGAATATCTGGTTTGCCTCCTCGCTCACGTCCCTCACCACCCTTCTTATCACGAGTGGTGCCGCCCGCCTCAGCGTCTCCCTCACGAACTGCACGAAGGCGTGCATTCTCTCCCTCTCCTCGAGTTGCTCTCGCACACTCGTGAGCTCTTCTACCAGCTCCTCCATGTGGGCGAGCCTCTTCAGCACGCCTGCGCGCCTGTCATCGAGCAGCTCAACTGCCCTCTCGAGCTGTGCACGCCTCTCCTCCATGTGCACGAGGCTCTGGTATGCATCGAGGTGCTCCTCGTCAGAATAGTGCTCCACGAGTTGCTCGTAGTTTCGCTGCAGCTCTTCTGTCTTGGAGCGCAGCACCTGAAGCCGCATCTCCAGCTCCATCCTGCGGGTGTGCAGCTCCTCGTACCTTCTGGCTCTCTCCATCTCGGCTATGTACTCTCTGTAGGGCTGCTCCAGCTCTGCGAGCCTGCGCTTGCTCTGGGACAGTCGCTCTGGCACCTCCCTCATCTCCTCGAGAGAGCGGTCTATCCCACTTAGCCTTTGGTTTACCGTGTGCAGCCGAGCCTCAAGCTCCTCCATCTCCGAGAGCTCCTCCTCCACTGAGGAGAGCTCCATCTGGCACCGCCTGAGCTCGTCCACCCCTGCCCTCGCCTCCTCCACCCTCTCCTCCACGTGCTCCATCAGAGAGGTGATGTCGGATGCGAGGATGGGCACGCCGAGCTCATCGGCAGCCCTCCATATCGCCCTCTCCACCTCGGCAAGCTCTTGTTTTTTCGAGGAGAGCTCTTCCCTCAGGCTCGAAAGAAGGGAGAGCCTTCTTCTCTTCTCCTCCATCTCGCCCTCCAGCTGGGCAGCACGCCTCGTGGGCTCACCGAGCGCAGCGAGCTTTCTCTCCAGCACCGCCATCCTGGCTCGTGCCTCTTCGGTGCGCCTTTCCCGGAGGGCAATCTCCCTCTCAAAGTACCGCTCGAAGCTCTCCACCATTGGGCACTCGGTGTGCTCCAGTATGGGGCACTCTCTCCCCCTGCCAGAGATGCGCATCCTCTCCTCGAGCTGCCTTTTTTCAGAGTCCATCTGGGCTGCAAGCGCCCGCACCCTTGCGAGCTCTTCGGAGAGCTCCCTTTCCTGCTTGGAGAGCTCCCGAAGGGAAAGAAGCGTGCTCTCGAGCTGCTTTAGCTCACGAGAGAGGCAATCGAGCTCTGAGAGCTGCTGCTCTGTGCGCTGGATGTCCCTCGTGAGCTCATCGCGCCTTAGCCCAAGCTCCATGAGGCGCTCTCTCACCGCTGTGAGGGAGGAGAGCTGCTCTGGGGCTGTGTCCAGCTGCCTGCATCTCTCCTCGAGCGCCCTTCTTCTCTGCTCGAGCCTCTCCCTTCCCTCGAGCCTTGCTGCAAGCTCGGATGCCACAGCACCGCACCGCTCCTTCATCCTCAGCAGCTCCTCCATCTCTCTTCGAGCTTCCTCCAGTCTTTCAATCTCTTTCTGGAGCTTTTCGTGCTCCAAAAACTGTGGCTCGAGCTGCTTTAGCCTCTCCCGCGCTTTTTTTGCCTCCTCGAACTCCCTGCCTACCACCTCGAGCTCTCCTCTCGTCCCTTCTGCCTCCTTCATGGCAAGCTCCATCTCGTGCTTCGTGTTCCTGATGTCGTCCACCACCTGCTCGAGCTCCTCGAGCCACTGCCTCGTTGCGTCCACCCACGAGCGGCACTCTTCGAGCTCTGCACGCCCCTCTCTGAGCATGCGCCTTAGCACCCTGTCAGCTTCCACGAGAGAGGGGTACTCCCTCGTGAGCGCCTCGAGCTCTGCTGCCCGCTGGCTCAGGGCAGAAATGTCCTCCCTCACATCCGCCTCCACCTCCCTCAGGTTCTCGTATGCCCTGTCGTACTCGTCCACCCTGAGGATGCGGTTGAACTGCTCCTTTCGTGATGCAGGGGGGAGCAAAAACGTGGAGAAAAAGCTGCCCTGAGGGACGCCTATCAGCTGTTCGAACATGGGCGAGAGCTGCTTTTGAGGAATTGCGGGGAGCAGCCTCTCCGCTATCACGTGCTTCACATCCTGCACACCACTCACGTCGATGCCATTTCTCGGGCACGAGAGGGTGTACGTGGTGTTTGAGCCCACGCCCCTAACAATCTCGTATATGGCGCCATCGTCTCCCTCCACCACCAGCCTGACGCTGCCATTCTTTGCCCCCCTTCGCAGAAAGTCCCTCTTCCTGTAGGGCAGAAAGTCGAACAGCACGTACCCAATTGCCTCGAGGATGGTGCTCTTTCCGCTCCCGTTCTCCCCTATTATGCCGTTCACGCCGGGAAGGAACTCCATCCTCTGGTGGCGGTATGACTTCACATTCGTGAGCTCAATCTCCCTTATCAGCACTCCTCTGCCTCCGAAGCAGCTCATCGATGAGTGCGCGTGCCCTCTCCCTCTCTCCAAGGGCTGCATGCCGCTTTATCTCGAGCAGGGCATCTGCGAGCCCCTCGATGCCCGCATACCTTCCATCTGCGCTCGCAAGCTCCATTAGCACCTGCCTCTCCACCTCCTCCATCCTGAGGGCGTGTGCACCCCTCAGGGGCACGAGCTGCGGACGGGACGTCTTCATCCTCGGCCTCACCGTGAGGGCATCGCACACGCCCTGCACCGCATCCACCATGCGCGATGTCGAGAGGGCAGAGGACGAAAGCCCGAGCGTGCCCTCTATTGTGAGCACCACGATGGGCTTGTCTGGCGTCTGCCCCTTTACTGCCGCAGCCGTTTGCTCTGCTATGCGCTCGTAGAGCTCCTCTGGAGTGGTGATTCCCGTGGCGTCCACGCACACCTCGAGCACGGGCCTTGGGCTGATGGGCACGAATGTGGCACCCTCCTCGGTGGCATGATAGAACCCCCGCACATCCGCAAGGTCTCCGAGGGACACCATCTCAGGGCTTCCGGGGTTGTATATCCACCCATCCCTCTCGAAGGGTATGTGGTAGTGCCCGAGGGCAAGGTAGTCCACGTGCTCCTTGAGCTGCATCAGCGACCCCATGGGCACCACACCGCTCCGGATGGACGTGCCCTCCAGAGCGCAGTGCATCATGAGCACCGTGTGCTCTGCCTTCTCTATGGCGGCAATCTCCTCTGCAATCCTTGGAATGTGGTGGGCGGTGGAGCTTCCAAGCCAGCGGGTGCCGAATATTCTCGTGTCCCCCACCTGTGTGTGGGTGATGATGCCGTTCTGTGTGGGGTTGAGCAGCGTTATCAGCCCCTGTGCCTCGAGGGCGGCAAGCCAGCTGTACCTGTCCCTCTCGAGCGCAAGGTCGTGGTTGCCCTCTATCGCCACCACTGGAATGCCCGCCTCCTTGAGGGGGGCGAGCAGCCTGTATGCCTGCACGTACGTGGGGGAGTTTATGCTCCTGTGGTGGAACATGTCCCCACAGATGAGCACACATTCCACGTGCTGTGAGAGGGCATAGTCCACTATCTGCCTGAACGCCCTCGCATAGTCCCTAAAGCGCTCCATCAGCCCGTACTGGACAAACCCCAGATGAATGTCTGCGGTGTGTACGAAGTTCAAGCCTCTCACCGTATCTTCTTCATCAGCGAGAGCACCTTCTCCTTCATCTCGTTATCGTCTATCGAGGCTGCGGTCAGGGTGCGCTTCTTGGTGATGCCACCTGTCGAGAGCTCGATGGGCACCTTCACATCACCATACGGGTAGTAGCCCACTGCCACCACCGAGGAGCCCTCATCGCTCCAGTGGGCCGCCAGAATCTTGAAGTTAATGCTCATCTCACCCCTCTCGATGGTACCCTCATATATGCTCATCATCGCCTGCCTTCCGCTCTCGGTGGTGAACGTCTCCTCAGACACCTTTCTGAGGTTCCTGAGCCCCGCAATCTCGCCCGAGAAGGACTGCACCACGCCATCGATGAGCCGCTCCATCACGCTCGAGGGTGCGCTCACACCCATGGGAAGCACCACCCTCACTGTGGTGATGCCAGCCGCACCTCCTGTGGGGATCGCCCCCTGAATGGTGCTCCTCACCCGTGTCTTGAGCTGCTCCCTCGTGGAGGTGGGAAGGGCAGAGAACTCGCTGTCTATCAGCACAGAGGCGTTGTGCTGGGCATCCTCGAGGAGCCGCTGGAGCAGTGTCGTGTCCACATAGGACAAGAGAGCCATGTTGATGCCCACCGTTATGCCCGCCACATCTATGTCCCTGCCCTGATAGCTCACATTGCCCTGCTGTGCCCATCCAGCAGAGCTCAGCGCATCCTCGGGTATGGTGGCAGGCCATGCCTGCTTTGCCTGCGTGCATCCCGCCACGGCAAGCCCCATGATGACCACGAGCAACACCAAAATCCTTGCATTCATATAGCATCCTCTGAGAACCCTATTTAATATCTCTTTGCCCTGGTCTTTGCCTGGTCTTTGCCTTGGGCACCTCCATCTCGACGCACGCCACCACCACCCCCGGGGCATAGCTTTTCACCACGTGCACGTCCACGAGCTCGAGATTGTTCTTGGCGCACAACCCCCTTGCGTGCTCATCGAGCGTTTCTGTGGGCGAGATGGTGTAGCAGAAGAGGTGTGCTCCTGCTGTGGCGTGCCTTAGGGCGGTTGGCAGGAAAGAGGGAGCGCTGTGGGGAAGGTTCATTATTATGGCATCTGCCTTTACCCTTGGGTGAAGGCGTACGTCCCCCTCGAACACGTGCACATCCACGTGGTTGCGCGCTATGTTTGCCCTGAGGTACTCACACGCCACGGGGTTCTTCTCTGCCGCATACACCCTTCGCTCCCTGGAGCGTTTTGCCAGAAGGATGGAGAATGGACCAACGCCTGCAAACATGTCGAGCACCACGGCATCTCTCGGCGTCCTTCTCTCCACCCTCGCCCTCTCGGTGGCAAGCCTCGGGTTGAAATACACCCCCTCGATGTCCAGCTCGAACACACATCCGTTCTCCCTGTGGATGGTGCGTGTTCTGCGCTCGCCAGCGAGGTGTATGAGGGGAGAAATGCGAAACTCTCCCATCACGGGCAGCCTGCCATACACCGCCCTGATGCCACGATGCGCAAGAAGCGCCCTCGCCCTCTCGAGCTCTTCCGTGCCCACTTCCCCTCCAGAGATGTCCAGAAGGGCGATGTCCCCCACCACGTCGAAGTGCATCCTCGGGATGGGCGCCCTCTGCACCCTCTCCTCAAACTCCATCTCCACCACACACATGCCCTCTACGTGCCCCACCACGGGAAAGCACACATGCTCCCCCTCAGAGTGAGGCTTTAATGAGGGCTCGAGCAGCCCCTGCTCGAGCAGCCACCTTCGCACCTGCTCTGCCCTTCTCTTTTCGACCTTAACGCCCTTTGCTCTCATCTACCCCTCCAGAATGTGCCGTGGGGCTTTTGCAAACTCAACGAGCGCCTCTGCCTCCATGAAGTGCAGCTCTGCTGGCACCACGAGCACGTGCAGCGGGGGCCCAAGCTCCATGCTCGCGATGTCCTCGAGGGGGGCAGCCCGCACCACACAATCCTCTGAGCCCGCACGGGCGATTGCCACCCCGAGGCGGCTGGAGAGCCCCTCATCTCCCCTTCTCTGTGCCACCTCGAGCAGCAGCGCCGCGCCCTCGCTCGCCCTCATGAACCGCCCGTTCTGGATGTCCATGTACAGCAGAGTGTGCAGGTTTCGCTCGAGGTTCTCCCTCACCACATCGTAGGGCGACTCGTACACCATCCTTCTTTCCCCATGCTCATAGGGGAAGGGCACGGTGGCTGACCTGCCAAAGCGATAGTTCTGCAAACCTGTGAGCCCGCACACCGCCGAGACGATGGATGGGGCGTGCACAATCCTCGTGGCAATGCCCATCCTGTGCGCCCTCAGCCGCAGGTCCACGTGGGTGGTGGACACCATCGGGTCCCCCCCAGAGAGCAGCACGACATCCAGCTCACGTGCCCGCTCGATGAACGTGGGGTGCCCCTCGATGTCCTCGCGGGAGAGCACATGCACCTTCTTTCCGTACAGCGCCTCCAGCTGCTCGATGCTCGCCCCGCACAGCCTCGATGTGTAGAACTCCGCGTACACCTCGTCCGCCTGCTGAACAGCTCGTAGCCCCTTGAGTGTGATGTCGTGCTCATCGAACAGCCCGAGCCCCACGAACGTGAGCATGATAGCACGTTGAAAGAGCAATATAAGAAGATAGCGTTAAATACGAGCCAGATGGAGGAGGGGCACATGGACGCGTACGAGAGGGTGATGGAGCTTGCCAAGCGCAGGGGGTTCATATGGGGCTCCCTCGAGCTGTACGGTGGGGTGGCGGGGCTGTACGACTATGGCCCACTGGGATGCACCCTCAAGCACAACATCGAGAATATGTGGAGGAGGGTGTACTGCACCGAGGAGGGCTTCTACGAGATAGAGACCTCCACAATCGGGCTGGAGGAGGTGTTCTCTGCTTCTGGGCATCTCTCTTGCTTCACAGACCCCATGACCACGTGCAGTGCATGTGGCGAGAGCTTTCGTGCAGACCACCTGCTAAACGGCGTGGTGGAGAGGCCCGATGCCCTCTCGAGCGACGAGCTCGGCAGGCTGCTGGTGCATCACGCCATACGCTGTCCTGCATGCGGATGCGCTCTCTCAGATGTGGAGGAGTTCAACCTGATGTTCGAAACGCACATAGGTCCCGGGAGGGGGCGCATCGGATACCTCAGACCAGAGACTGCACAGGGCATATTCACCAACTTCGACCGCCTCTACCGTTTTTTTAGGGAGAAGCTGCCCTTTGGCGTGGTGCAGATAGGCCGCTCCTTCAGAAACGAGATATCCCCAAGGCAGGGCGTGATAAGGCTTCGGGAGTTCTCGCAGGCAGAGCTCGAGCTGTTCGTGCTCCCAGACCAAAAGACGCATCCCAACTTTGAGAGGTTCGCAGAGCTCTCCCTTCCCCTGTACTCACAGCAGGCACAGGAGAGGGGAGAGGTGGAGACCATGACGCTTGGGGAGGCTGTGGAGCGGGGCGTGATAGCCAGCGAGCTTCTCGCGTACCACATCGGGCTGTGCTGGACGTTTCTCACGAGGATAGGGCTCGATGCCAGCAGAATTCGGTTCAGACAGCACCTTCCCGACGAGATGGCGCACTATGCTGCCGACTGCTGGGATGCAGAGGTGCTGCTCGAGCGGTTCGGATGGGTGGAGGTGGTGGGCATAGCCGACCGCACCAACTACGACCTCTCTGCCCACGAGAGAGAGAGCGGAAAGCAGCTCCGGGTGTTCGTGGAGTATGAGACACCGAGGAGGCGAAGGGTGGTAGAGGTGGTGCCAGACATGAGCCAGCTGGGGCCAATGCTCAGGGAAAGGGCTGGCGCTGCCGCAGAGGTGCTCTCCTCCCTCACACCAGAGCAGGTGAAAGAGGCGGAAAAGGAGGGCATGCTCAGGATAGAGGTGGAGGGGGAGATGCTCGAGCTTCCACCCTCCGTGGTGAGCATACGCGAGCGTGAGGAGGAGGTCAGGGGCGAGTACGTAACTCCCCACGTGATAGAGCCCTCCTATGGCATAGACAGGATAGTGTACGCCCTGCTGGAGCACTCGCTGTACGAGGAGGAGGTGGAGGGCGAGAAGCGAACAGTGCTCAGGCTCTCCCCACAGCTCGCGCCCATCCCCATGGCGGTGCTCCCGCTCATGGACAAGCCCCCACTCGTGGAGGTAGCCCGCTCCATCACAAAAAGGCTCAGGAGTGTGGGCATGCGGTGCGAGTATGACGAGGGGGGCTTCATAGGCAGGCGCTACAGAAGGTTCGACGAGGTGGGAACGCCATTCTGCATCACGGTGGACTACGAGAGCCTTGAGGATGGCACGGTGACCATCAGGGAGCGCGACAGTATGCGCCAGATAAGGGTGCCCCACAGAAAGCTCGAGCACGTGATGCACAACCTCGTGCTCGGCATATGGCAGTTCGACGAGGTGGTGGAGGAGCTCGGGGAGGGCTCGGCATGAGGCTCACCCTCATCGGACCCTTCTTCACGCGCTTTAGCCATGGAGTGGACCAGCGAGAGTTCATGCACGCCCTCGCAGCAGCGCTCGAGCGGGATGGGCACGAGGTGTGGAGTGCAGCAGTGCACGACGAGCCCATTGAGCCACATGCCCCCCTCGTTGTGCAAAGGCAGGTGTTCGAGCGCGACCTTCGCATGATAGGGGAGTGCGAGGCAGTGGTGGCGGTGCTGGACGACTTCGATGCTGGCACGGTGTTCGAGATGGGTTATGCGTATGCTCTGAAAAAACCCATCATCGCCTGCTTCTGGATGATGCCAGAGAAGCTCAACCTCATGATTGCCCAGAGCGCAACCACGTTCTGCGAGGGCATAGAGCAGACCGTGGAGGCAGTGCGCTCCCTTGAGAGGGGCACGCTAAGACGTGAGGGATGGCAGAGGGAGGTGTTTTAGGAGCCATCACCCGTTTCAGGAGCCATCACCCGTTTTAGGAGCCATCACCCCACATCCAGAGTGCTGCAAAATATCATATCACGATTTCCTGCTATGCGATGCCATGCCCACAAAAATCAAATTTACTTTTTGTAAAGACAAAAAACTTAAATAAAATGCCTTTGTTCTATCAAAAGACAACTTTAACTGGAGGTGTGTGTGTGCACATAATGGAAGGGTTCTTGCCACCTCAATGGTGCGCGTTTTGGTATGTCCTATCGATTCCCGTGATTGCCTACGGCGTATACAGGATGAATGCCCTCGTGAGGGAGAGGAGGGAGGCGCTTCCCCTGCTGGCAGTGGCTGGGGCGTTCATCTTCGTGCTCTCATCGCTCAAGATGCCCTCGGTCACCGGAAGCTGCTCCCATCCCTCTGGAACGGGCATGGGCGCAGTGCTCTTTGGTCCATCCATCACGGCGGTGCTGGGGCTAATCGTGCTGATATATCAGGCGCTTTTTTTGGCACATGGCGGGATTACCACGCTGGGCGCCAACGTGTTCTCCATGGGCATAGCCGGGCCATTCGTGGCATACCTTGTGTACAAGGGATGCATGAGGCTCAACATGAACTTCTATGTGGCGATATTCCTCGCCGCCACGCTCGCTGACTGGGCGACCTACGTGGTCACATCGCTGCAGCTGGCGCTGGCGTTTCCCGCAGCGGTCGGGGGCGTGCTCGCATCGTTCTATGCGTTCGGCGCCGTGTTCGCCATCACACAGGTGCCACTCGCCATCGTGGAGGGCGTCGTCACCGCGCTGATATTCAAGTACATCCTGCAGCTCAGGGGCGACGTGCTGGTCAGGCTCCACATCATCGACGAGGCAAAGATGAGAGCTCTCAGGGGAGAGGTGGTGGCATGAAGGGTGAGCTGATTGCCGCACTCGTGATTGCCGTGTTCGTGGCGATGTTTGCCATCGTGTCCTCCACCACTGGTGGGGAGTGGGCTGGCGCCGATGACCAGGCGGAAGATGTGATTGCACACATCACGGGCGGCACGTACCAGCCATGGGCAGAGCCCGTATGGGAGCCACCCAGCGGGGAGATAGAGAGCCTGCTGTTCGCCCTTCAGGCAGCGCTCGGAGCCATCGTGATAGGCTACTTCCTCGGATACTACAAGGGAAGACAGAAGAGCTCTGAGTGAGTATGCACAGGCTGCTGGACGACTATGCAATGCACAGCCCCTTGCGCCACGTGAGCACTCGGCTGAAGCTGGTGCTGGTGGCGGTGGTGCTGGTGGTGGGGGTGTCGTCCACATCCCCCATCGCACCCCTCTTCATCGCCCTGTCGATGAGCATCGCAACGGTGTGGCTGGGAGGGGTGCCTCCTCGATTCTATGCGAAGCTGGTGCTCGCCCCATTGGGCTTTGGGGCGGCTGGAGCCCTCGTCATCCTGCTGTTCTTCGGGCAGGGCGATGCGGTGCTGTCCTTGGAGGTGATGGGGCACACGCTCTCCGCCAGCACTGAGGGTGTGAACATGGCGGCGGTGGTGCTCTCGAGGACTGTGGGGGGAATGTGCACCCTGTTCTTTCTTGCGCTCACCACGCCCATGGTGGAGCTGTTCTCAGAGCTCAAGGCACTCAGGGTTCCCACCTCTGTGGTGGAGCTCTCGATGATGATATACCGCTACATCTTCGTCTTTCTGGAGGAAGCCATCAGGATGAGGCACGCCCAGATAATGAGGCTGGGCTACGGCAGCCTCAAAAGCTCGATTAGGTCGTTCTCAATGCTCGCCAGCACCCTGTTCATCAGGACATGGGAGCAGGGAGAAAAGCTGTACATCGCGATGGATTCGAGGTGCTATGGCGGAAAGCTCTCGCTGCTCGAGCACAGAACCCCCATGAAGGGAGGACAGGTGCTCACCGTGTGTGCCTATGTGGTGCTCATCTTTGCGCTTGCGTACATCACGAAAAACGTGGTGGTGGTGTGAGGTTGGTGGTGGTGTGAGGTTGGTGGTGGTGTGAGGTGCCCGTGATAGAGACGAGGAGGCTGAAGTACACATATCCAGATGGCACGCCCGCCATCAGGGATGTGAACATCAAGATAGAGGAGGGCAAGAAGATAGCGTTCGTGGGTCCCAATGGAGCTGGAAAGTCAACGCTGTTTTTGCTGCTCAATGGCACCCTCAGGCCCACGGAGGGGGAGGTGCTGTTTCATGGAGAGCCGCTCAGATACGACTCCAAGTCCCTGCGAGAGATAAGGCGCAGGGTTGGAATCGTGTTTCAGAACTCCGACGACCAGCTGTTTGCCCCAACGGTGTATCAGGACGTGGCATTTGGGCCCGTGAATCTGGGGTTTGAGCCAGAGAGGGTGAAGAGGTATGTGGGCTATGCGCTGGAGTACGTGGGGCTGAAGGAGCTTGCAGACAGGCCCCCTCACCACCTGAGCGGTGGGCAGAAGAAGCGTGCCTCAATCGCTGGCGTGATTGTGATGGAGCCAGAGGTGATAATACTCGACGAGCCCACCTCCAATCTCGATCCAGAGGGGGCAGAGGAAATCATCGAGCTGCTGAGCGAGCTCAACTACCATGGAAAGACCATCATCGTGTCCACCCACGACGTGGAACTCGCATACCAGTGGTCCGACTACATCTACCTCATGGTGGGGGGAAAGGTCATAGGAGAGGGCACGCCAGAGGATGTGTTTGGCAACGGAGCACTCGTAAAGAGGGCAAAGCTGCGAAGACCAATCGTGCTCGAGATATATGAGGAGCTCGCAAGAAGGGGCATTGCGTCTTTGGGAAAGATGCCAAAGAGCGTGCTCGAGCTCGTGGACGCCCTCGAGCCCGGGGTGGCAGTGGACACCAACCATCAGGGCACTGGACGCATCTGGATATACAACACTGACCACTACGAGCGCTCCGTGCTCACTGGGATGATGAGGGACGGCATCGTGGTGGGTGCGATGGGCACGAGGAGCAAGAGGCTTGCGGCTGCCGAGGGCATCCGCGTGGACATCGCCTCCAACGTGATAGACAGGAGCATCCTCATGGCGCTGTGTGGGAAGCAATGCCTCATCCTCACGAACGGGGGCATGGTGGAGCACGCGAAAAGGCGGATAGAGGACTACTGCGAGCAGAGCGGGGTGAGCATAGAGGTGGGCGTGGTGGAGCAGCAGAAAGCTTAATGTGATATGGGCTCCACCGTGGAGCCGTGAGCCTTACTGATGCCCAGCGAGAGCGGTATGCGCGCCACCTGTCTCTTAAGGAGGTGGGCGAGGCAGGACAGGAGAGGCTGCTCTCCTCGAGGGTGCTGGTGGTGGGTGCAGGGGGGCTGGGCTCTGCCGCCATTCCCTACCTCGCCGCCTCTGGCGTGGGGTACATCACGGTGGCGGACGGGGACGTTGTGGACATCACCAACCTGCAGCGTCAGGTGATGCACGCTGGAAGGGTGGGGATGAACAAGGCACTCTCGGCAGCCGAGTTCGTGGGGCAGCTCAACCCAGATGTGCACATAGAGCCCATCACACATCATCTTGCCCCCTTCGAGATGGACATTGTCGAGCGGTTCGATGCGGTGCTGGACTGCTCTGACAACTTTCCCACGAAGTTCGCACTGAACGATGCGTGCGTGCTGGCGGGCGTGCCACTGTTCCATGCGAGCGTGCTGAGGTTCGAGGGGCTCGCCCTGACCGTGCTCCCAGATGCCCCGTGCTACAGGTGCGTGTTCCCAAACATGCCGCCCGAGGGGACGATACCCAGCTCCTCAGAGGTGGGCATCATGGGGGTGGTGCCAGCGCTTCTTGGCGTGGTGCAGGCAACGGAGTGCATAAAGCACCTGCTCGGGCTTGGGTGTTCCCTGCGTGGCGTGCTCATGCACTACGATGCGCTCACCATGCGATGCGAGTATGTGGAGGTAGAAAAAAGCAGGGAGTGCCCAGTGTGTGGAGAGCACCCCACCATCACCAGAATACTGCCAGAGAGGTACGAGCAGTAGCTACTCCACAGCTATCTCCTTCGTGGACTCCCACACTCCGTGGAGGTTGCACTTTGCCACTGCCCGAAGCGTCCCGCTCTCGTCCAGCCTTATCCTGAACACCACCTTGGGGTCTGCGAGCACTGGCCCAAGGTCAGCCCTTGTGAGGAGCACATCCCCGCAGTACAGCTCTATCCACTCTATGAAGTGTCCAAGCTCGTTGGGGTGCTTTACCCACTCGCCCACCGTGACACTCACCTCGAACGCCTCATCTGCCCTCACGCGCTCTGGTGCATCGATTACGGGTATGTGCTTCTTCTGAAAGTCGTTCAGCTCGCCCGTGGGCCTGTTCACCTTCTTGAGGACGGCATCCACCATGCTCTCACCACCATCTTCTCTCGGCTCTATGTTGAAATACGTTTGGGCTGAGGTGCGTGCCCATGGAAGGGGAATGCCCCTCTCCCTTGCCCACTCCCTCGTGCGCCATATGAGGGTCTGATAGCAATCCTTCGGCGCTCTCATCATGCGCTGGAGCATGAGCGGCATTCTCGTGCTGTACTCCCCACAGGTGGTGTATATTCTTGGAAGGTGTGCGTGCTTTCTCAGCATCCTCTCTATCGTGTCATAGTAGTCCTCCGGATACGAGGAACCAAGGGACATCAAGAGCTCGAGCAGCCCCTTTCTTCTCACGCCCAGCGAGGCGTGGTGCACGGGCAGCGGCATCGCATACGCACACAGCCCCATGCGCTGCACACTCAGGGAGTAGTCCACCACGTACGCGTGCCAGCTTGAACAGGTGTGCTCATCGAATCTGAGCATTCTGAACACATGCGCTGGCACGATGGCAAGGCACTCGTCCAGCGTCTGCACCCTCTCTGGCTCCTCTATGGGGTTGCCCCAGTCCCACACCATCGGGGGCTCGCCGTGCACGATTACATTCCTGCCCCTCTCCCTGTTGCTCCTGCCCTGCTCGCTCATGCCGGCAACGCCAGCTATCCCGAGGTCGTCTATCCCCTCCATGAGGGACTCTGCACTATCGAGCCAGTGCTCGCCCAGCAGCGCCACGTCCTGATGCACGAACATGATGTACTCGCCCCTTGCCCTCTCCCCTCCGTGGTTCAGGGCAGAGGCGGCGCTCCTGAAGGCGCCCGTGGTGTTGTCTATCAGGATGCGCTCGTGGCGTGCGCTCTGGGCATCGAGGCTGGGGAGAAGGTAGCGCCTCAGCACCTCGGCGTCGTTGTACACGCACACCACGGATATCATCCAGCCAACGTAATGAGGGGTAAGGGGTATATATTTATAGGCGATGGGGATGGATACATGCTCAAGAGCGCTGTCGAGGGTGGAAGAGATGTCGAACTTTGTGGACAAGCTGTTTGGTACCGAGAAGCGGAGGGAGAGCACACCCGAGGAGTTCGTGGAAATAGATATAGGAGAGTATGAGCAGGTGCTCGAGCAGGAGCCTGCAGCCATGTACGTGAAGGTGGCGGACCTTGCCAGCATCAACGACCTTCCCGAGATCAAGAAGCAGATATATGAGGGAAACATCGTAATAATCAACATCGGCCCCCTGAAGAACGACAAGCTCATGCTGGAGCGCAGCATAAAGGAGCTAAAGCGTGTATGCTCCGACGTCAGGGGGGACATCGTGGGGCTGGGCGAGGAGCAGGTGATTGCCACGCCCACGGGTGTCAAGGTGGACCGCACAAAGCTCAAGGGCACTGGGTACTGAAATGGAGCACGAGTTTACCACCCAGATACCATGTCCCGCATGCGCAAGAGAGCTCTCCATCAGCTGGACACAGCAGAGCATGCCCTACTTTGGTGGGGTGATGCTGGTAAGCGCCAGATGTGAGTGCGGGTTTAGGTTTTCTGACGTCATGCTGCTCGACTCCAGGGGCCCCTCACGCCACGTACTGGACGTGCTCGGAGAGGATGACCTTAAGGCAAGGGTGGTGCGCTCCACATCGTGCACCATTCGCATACCAGAGCTGGGCGTGCAGATAGAGCCAGCAACCCATGCCGAGGCATTCGTGAGCAACGTGGAGGGTGTGCTCGAAAGGGTGGAGGACGTGCTGAGGGCCACCGAGAGGTGGAGCGCGGAAGAGGGCGATGAGCGCAAGACAGAGAGGTGCAGACAGCTGCTGAACACGATAGCGGACATCCGCTCTGGAAACAGGAGCATGACACTCATCCTCGAGGACCCCATGGGCAACAGCACAATCCTCTCGGAAAGAGCGATATGCGAGCCCCTGACCTACGATGAGGTAAAGAGGCTCTCCAGGGGTGGATACACTCCGCTCAGAGGATGAGATCGTGGACGTGAGCATGCCCCTGCTCAGGGAGTGAGGGAGCACACTGCTTCTGGGATATCGGCCGGGACAGCTGCTCTCGGGACATAGACAAAAGTTTTAAATGCTTAGCCAGAGGAGGATTAACTCCAGAGCCGATTTGCATAGCCGATTTGCATCGATGTGTGAACTTTTGTGTTCGGGTTAACTTGGGAGACGCTCTAAGAGGAGATATTGATGTCCGAGGTAAGAACTGCAATCGCCGGCGTTGGAAACTGCGCTTCCTCCCTCATTCAGGGTCTGAGCTACTACAGGGATGTGGACGAGGACGACGGGCTCGTCCCAGGGCTCATGCACAATGTAATAGCTGGCTACAGGGTGCGGGACGTGAGACCCGTCGCTGCCTTCGATGTGGATGTGAGAAAGGTGGGCAAGGACCTCTCGCAGGCGATATTCGAAAAACCCAACTGCACCAAGAAGTTCTGCGATGTTGAGCCCCTCGACGTGGAAGTGATGAAGGCACCGCCCTTGGATGGCGTAGCCCCCCACATGGAGGAGTGGTTCAAGGTGGACGACTCTCAGCCACCAGTGGACGTGGCAGAGGTGCTCAAAGAGACGAGGGCAGACGTGCTGATAAACTATCTGCCCGTGGGCTCTGAGCAGGGGGCGAGGTGGTATGCCGAGAGGGCGCTCGAGGCGGGGTGTGCATTCGTGAACTGCATACCTGCATTCATCGCCTCTGACCCTGCATGGGCAGAGAGGTTCGCTCAAAGGAGGCTGCCAATCATAGGCGACGACATCAAGAGCATGGTGGGCGCAACAATCGTGCACCGTGTGCTCACCCAGATGATTGTGGACAGGGGGGCGAACATCAGGAGCACGTACCAGCTCAACGTGGGCGGAAACACAGACTTTCTCAACATGGTGGACAGCTCGAGGCTCTCCTCAAAGCGCACATCCAAGACAGAGTCCATAGCCTCTCAAATACCCTATGATGCGTACGTGTATGCTGGTCCCAATGGCCATGTGGCGTGCCTGAACGACAACAAGATATGCTATCTGCGCATAGACTTCGACCTGTTCGGGGACGTTCCCGCATCAATAGACCTCAAGCTCTCCGTGGAGGACAGCCCCAACAGCGCTGGCGTGGTAATCGATGCGGTGCGCATAGCCAAGCTCGCCCTCGACAGGGGCGTGGGTGGAGCCCTGAAGAGCGCCTCGGCATACTTCATGAAGCATCCACCCGTGCAGATGAGGGAGCCAGAGGCAAGGGCAGAGCTCGAACAGTTCATCCAACAGTTCATCCAAGAGTGATGCACATGAAAGTGGGCATTGCCGACACCACATTTGCGAGGTTCGACATGGCAAGGGCGGCGATTGACGAGCTGCGCCGCCATGTGTCGGTGAAGATAGAACGCATCACCGTGCCGGGGATAAAGGACCTGCCCGTTGCCTGCAAGAGGCTCATAGAGGAGAGGGGATGTGATGTGGTGATGGCTCTTGGAATGCCGGGTCCCAAGCCCATAGACAAGACGTGCGCCCACGAGGCGTCCATGGGGCTCATAATCGCACAGCTCATGACCAACAAGCACATCCTCGAGGTGTTCGTGCACGAGGACGAGGCAAAAGACGAGGTGGAGCTCGCAAGGCTCGCAGAGGCGCGCACCAGAGAGCATGCCCAGAACCTCGTGAAGATGTTCTTCAAGCCCCATCTCATGGAGAGGGAGGCGGGCATGGGCATGAGGGAGGGCTTCGAGGACGTGGGTCCCTTGAGGCCTTGAGGGAGTGAGCCCTTGAAGAGACCGCTCGTGCTGGTGGTGCTGGACGGCTTTGGACTCTCAGAGAGCGAGAGGGGCAACGCCATCGCAGCCGCACGCACGCCCAACATCGACCACCTGTTCTCCTCTTACCCGTTCACAACGCTCTGCGCCCACGGGGAGGCTGTGGGTCTTCCAGAGGGGCAGATGGGAAACTCAGAGGTCGGGCACCTGAACATCGGTGCGGGACGCATCGTGTATCAGGACATCGTGAGAATCTCAAAGGCGATAGAGGACGGCTCGTTCTTCCAGAATGAGGCTCTGCTCTCTGCTGTGCGCTGGGTGAAGGAGCACCGCTCCATCCTGCACCTTCTGGGGCTGGTCTCCCCAGGGGGTGTGCACTCCCATCAGGAGCACCTGTATGCGCTGCTCGAGCTCGCCCGCATGCACGATGTGCCCGTGATGGTGCACGCCTTTCTGGACGGCAGGGACACGCCCCCGAGGAGCGCCCACCTGTACATCAGGGAGCTCGAAAAGAGGCTGCACGATGGACAGGTGGTGGGAAGCGTGTGCGGGCGATACTACGCAATGGACAGGGACAGGCGGTGGGAGAGAACGCGGCTGGCGTATGATGCCGTTGTAAACGGCGTCTCGGAGTACAGGGCACAGAGCGGCTACGATGCCGTCATCAGAGCATACGAGCGGGGCGAGAACGATGAGTTCGTGAGGCCAACCGTGGTGGCACCCCACAGGATGCGTGATGAGGATGCCGTGATATTCTTCAACTTTCGGGCAGACAGGGCAAGACAGCTCACGCTGGCGCTCACCGACAGAGCCTTTAAGGAGTTCCCCGTGAGCGCCCACCCGTTCTTTGTGGCGTTCACACGCTACGAGGAGGACATCCCCCTCAACGTGGCGTTCGACAAGCAGCACCTCATCAACACCTTCGGGGAGTGGATATCCCGCCACGGGCTCACACAGCTTCGAATCGCCGAGACCGAGAAGTATGCCCATGTGACCTATTTCTTTTCTGGTGGAAGGGAGGAGCCATTCGAGGGCGAGGAGCGCATACTGATTCCCTCCCCCAAGGTCGCCACGTACGACCTCAAGCCAGAGATGAGCGCCTATGAGGTAACGGACGCCGTGGTGGAGCACATGGGGAGGTTTGACGTGGTGGTGATGAACTATGCCAACTGCGACATGGTGGGGCACACGGGCATCATGGAGGCGGCGGTGCGGGCTGTGGAAGCTGTGGACGAGTGTGTGGGAAGAGTCATGGAACGCACGCTCTCCCTCGGGGGCACGCTGGTGCTCACCGCAGACCACGGAAACGCCGAGCAGATGCTGGATGACGGCACGCCCCACACCGCCCACACCAACAACCCCGTGCCATTCGTGATAGCAAGGAGGGGCTTTGCGTGCACGCTTCGGGATGGGGGCATACTGGGCGACATAGCCCCAACGCTGCTCGAGCTTCTGGGGCTTCCCGTTCCAGAGGAGATGAGCGGCAGGAGCCTCATAGAAAGTGTTATCAGCCCACAGCCCCACCCATGACTATGCACAAGGTCGCCATCATCATGGGCTCCAAAAACGACGAGCGCATCGCAAAAAAGGCGATAGAGGTGCTCGATGATGCTGGGGTGAGCTGGGAGCTGCGGGTGCTCTCAGCCCACAGACAGCCAGAGGAACTCAGGGAGTACGTCAAGAACAGCGATGCCGATGTGTTCATCACGATAGCTGGGCTCTCGGCTGCGCTGCCGGGCGTGGTGGCATCGCTCACCGAAAAGCCCGTGATAGGTGTGCCAGTGAGCGCAAAGCTCGGCGGGCTGGACGCCCTGCTGTCCATCGTGCAGATGCCCTCTGGAGTGCCAGTGGCGTGCGTGGGCATCGACAACGGCGCAAACGCCGCCCACCTCGCCCTGCGAGTTCTCAGGGCAGGTTCCCGTCGCCCATGAACCCCCTCTGGCGCTCCACGCTCATCTCGATGAGCACCCTGAACAGCTCTCTCGTGAGTGAGGGATCGAGCCCCCTCTCCACCGCCAGCATGACTGCCCGCCTCAGCACCTCCTCCTCCTGCTCCTCGTCCTTTATTGGACTGCCCTCCCTTCGCTTGGCGGCAATCACCCTCTCCGCGAGCTTGGTGCGCTCGGCAACAAGCTCGATAAGCTGGGCATCTATGCCCGCAATCCTCTCCCTGAGCTCCTCAAGCTCGCCCATGCTCACACCTCCACACCCTCGTTTACCACCCTCGTCTTTATCACTGTTGCCCCCCTCTCCTTCCATCTCTCTTCAAGAGCATCCATATCGCCGTCCACGAAGAGGGCGGTGTATGCTGGGCCCGTGCCAGAGAGACCGCAGCCCACCGCTCCACAGCGCAGCGCGTCCATCACCACATCACTTTCGTATCCCAGTGCCGCACCGTACAGCAGCCCGTTGATGGTCATCGCCTCTGCATACCTTCCCTCTCTCGCCATTGCATATGCCTCGTGCACGAACGGCGCGAGAAGCGTGCACGCCCCCACGTCCACCTCGCTCGTGAGCTGCCTTCTTGAGGGCACGTACACCATCACCTCTGCATCGAGCGTGTCCCTCATCTCGATGCGCATGTGCCTGTTGTCCGTGAGCACGACACCGCCAAGGAATGAGGCACACGCATCATCGTATGCCCCCGTGATGCTCACCCCAGTGTCCAGTGCTGCCCGCACGCCCATCCTCACCACCTCCTCTGGGGGAAGGCACTCCCCTATCGCCCTCAGCGTTGCCATCACTGTGGCATTGGCGACCGCAGATGAGCTCTTGAGCCCGCTTGCTATCGGTATATCGCTCTTGGATGTCACCACGCCCTCACACCTCATCCCGAAGCGCTCGAGCACGAGCTCTGCACACCTCAGCATCAGGGAGGGGTCGGTGGGGGTGTCCATCCTCGCCTCAAGGTGCATCTCGTCCGAGTGTTTGAGAGTGACCTCCACCGTGGTGGTGAGCCCGATTGCAAACGCAGCCCCTTTCCACGTGGCTATCGCATTCACGATGGTGCCAGCCCCGTATGCCCTGCCCTTTCCCTTCATCACCGCCACATTTCTGAACGGATTGATAACACTTTGCCTACCGATCTATCACGATTGTGAGCACGTCGCCGTCTTCAAGCTCGTGCTCGAGCCCAACGCGCTGCCCCTCGTGCTTCGCCGACCTGCCCCACACCCTGCCATACCTGAACTTGCTCACGAAGTCCCTGTGCAGCACCTCGCACACGTCCCTCACCCTCGCCCCCTTTCGTATCACGAGGGGCTCGTCGAGGTCTGGGGGCTCGCCCTGTGGCTTTAGAAACACCCTGATGAACCCGAGCTCCTCGTATATCCTGTCCTTGAGATGCTCGAGCCCCTCGCCCTTCTCGGCAGATATGAACAGCGCATCGGGATGCTCTCGTGCGAGGCTCTCCTTAAGCTCCCCGGAGCACAAATCCGCCTTTGTGAACACCACTATCGCCCTGAGGTAGCTGCGGGAGCCAGAGAGCACATCTATCAGCTCGTCCACCGTTATATCCTCGCGTATGACCACATGGGCATTGTGGATGCGGTACTCTGCGAGCACCGCCCGTATGGTGCCCTCGTCCAGCGAGATGGGCACTGTGGTGCTGATTCTCACGCCTCCTCTGTCCGTCCTGGTGATGTGCACATCCGGCGGTCTCCTGTTTATCCTGATACCAGCATCGTACAGCTCTTGCTCGAGCACGGAGAGCTGCTGTACATCGAATGGGTCGATGAGCATCACGATGAGGTCTGCCACCCTTATCACCGAGAGGACCTCCCTCCCTCTGCCTCTGCCGTGGGCAGCCCCTCTTATGAGCCCTGGCACGTCCAGCACCTGAATCCTCGCACCACGGTGCTCCATCACGCCGGGCACCACGTCGAGGGTTGTGAACTCGTATGGGGCGACCTCACTCTTGGCATCGGTGATGGCATTGAGCAGCGTGGACTTGCCCACAGATGGAAAGCCCACGAGCACCACCGTGGCATGCCCCGACTTCTTTACGGCATACCCTTCCCCACCTCCTGCTGAGGCGGTCCTTTTCTCCCGCTGCTCTCTGAGCCTTGCGAGCTTTGCCTTGAGCCTGCCTATGTGATGGGAGGTTGCCTTGTTGTAAGGGGTGGTGCGAATCTCCTCCTCCACTGCCCGTATCTGCTCCTCTATGCTCACCATCGCCTCACCATAACGGTGGTAGCTGGGCTATAAACGTTGCTAATCCAAAGGAGATGGGTATAGAGGAGGAGTCCATCAGTCTGATAGCCACCCACCCCCATATGCAGTTATCCGATACTCAAAGACTCGACAAACTCCCTCATAGAAAACGCTATATATTAGATATTAGCAGTTGAGTGCAGGTCATCCATATGTAGGTGGTGCGATACAGTTACCATGGATTGACCTATAGCGTACGGGAGAGAGAGCATGGGCTCAAAAGAGGACGAAATCTTCAGGATAGTGGAGGAAAAGAACGTAAGGTTTGTCAGGCTGCAGTTCGTGGATGTGCAAGGCATCCCCAAGAACGTGGCGATTCCCGTAGGGCAGCTCGAAAAGGCGCTTGGTCCTGGTATACACTTCGACGGCTCCTCGATAGAGGGCTTTGTGAGAATCGAGGAGTCAGACATGGTGCTGAGGCCAGACCCGGACACCTTCAGGGTGCTGCCATGGAGCGGCAATGAGGGCACTGCCGAGGCTCGGCTGATATGTGACATCGAGCTTCCAGATGGCAAACCCTTCATGGGCTGTCCAAGACAGGTGCTAAAGAAGAACATGGAAGAAGCTGCCAAGCTGGGCTATGTGATGAACACTGGCCCAGAGATGGAGTTCTTCCTATTCAAGAGGCAGGACGGCATGCCCACCAACATCCCGCAGGACCGGGGAGGATACTTCGACCTCGCCCCCATAGACCTCGCAGAGGAAATCAAGCGAGAGATTGTGCTCGTGCTGGAGGAGATGGGGTTCGAGGTGGAGGCAGCCCACCACGAAGTGGCATTCGGGCAGCACGAGATAGACTTCAAGTACGACAACGCGCTGGCGACCGCAGACAACGTGATCACTCTGAAGTACGTTGCCAAGACGCTCGCCCTGCAGCACGGGCTGCACGCCACCTTCATGCCAAAGCCCATATTCGGTGTGAATGGCTCTGGAATGCACACGAACACCTCGCTGTTCAAGGACGGCAAGAACGCCTTCTATGACCCGGACGCACCAGACCAGATAAGCGACACCCTCAGGTACTTTGTGGGAGGGGTGCTAAAGCACATCAGAGCCATCACCGCGATAACCAACCCGCTGGTGAACTCCTACAAGAGGCTCGTGCCAGGCTATGAGGCGCCCGTGTACATCACGTGGTCTGGGCCCAACAGAAGCTCGCTCATACGGGTGCCAGCTCCAAGGGGCAACAGCACCAGAATCGAGATCAGAAGCCCTGACCCCTCGTGCAACCCCTACCTTGCCTTTGCAGCCATACTCGCCGCTGGTCTGGACGGCGTGAAGAACAAGATAGAGCCGCCAGAGAGGGTGGAGAAGAACATCTACAAGCTGACCGAGGAGGAGAGGGAGAAGCTGGGCATCGGCATGCTTCCGGGCACCCTCAAGGAGGCAATTGAGTGCTTCAAGGAGGATGAGCTGCTCGTGAGTGCCCTTGGCGAGCACGTATCCCAGAGCATCATCAACGTGGCAATGGCAGACTGGGATAGCTACAGAACGCAGGTGCACCAGTGGGAGCTCGACCGCTACCTCCAGACCTACTGATTCCTCCTTTTTTTCTTTCTTTATTTTCTATCATAATAGAAAGTTTCATAGTGTTGCTTACAAAGCAAGCAACAGCTTGAAAGCAGTTAGGGTTGTCTAAATCTCCTCCGTAAGTTGATGGGCGGGTGTGAATAGCCTTCCCCTCACAAGGTAGCTGGCATATACCGCCGTAATGGCTCCAGAGCTGATGATCATGAAGAAGATTGATAGCTGATACACAGCAGCGGTTATCGGCTCAACTCCCGCCATTAGCATTCCAGTCATCGCGCCGGGGATGAAGATTATGCCGAGAGTCCTCATGTTGTCGAGGGTCGGAATAAGGGCGGATTTTATAGATGCTCTCTCATACTGTTCCACGGCTTCCTGAGCAGTAGCTCCAAGTGCAAGCATCACCTCTATTCTGCTTTTATTATTCCTGATCTCACTCAAAAGCCTCGTGAGTGTGAGGGAGCATATGTTCATCGCATTTCCAAATGCCATGCCCGCGATGGGTATCACAAACTCTGGTTTAAGCGGTATGACATTAAGGGCTACCATTATTGCAAGAGATATTGAAGCACCGATGGCTATGCTTGGAGTGGTTATCAATGCTGCCTTTGGCATGTCCACTCTCCTCGCTGATGTGTATCCAGCAAGCAAAGCCATTGCAATGAATATCACAATGGCAAGCGTATGCCACATCACACTTGTGAAAACATATGTAAGCACAACAGAAAGAAGCATCAGCTGTGCAAAGCCCCTTAAAGCAGCGGAGGAGAGGTCTCTGCCAATCTCTATTCTTCTGAAATATGAGAGGAGTATCACGAGTATGACAAGCACAGATGCGCAGGCAAGCTTAATTAAGGGTTCAGCGTACATAAACACATCAACCTACCTCAGATGCTCGACCATGGCAACTCTTCCGTTTCTCATAACGGCAATTCTGTGTCCAAGCCTCTTTGCCTGCTCGAAATCATGAGTCACCCATAAGACGGTCAGTCCTTTTGATTTAACGAGCTTCATCACAAGACTTTCAATTTTTATGACATTTTCATTGTCAAGAGAGGCTGTTGGCTCATCAAAAAGCATGGTCTTCGGTTTTAAAGCCAATGCTCTTGCTATGGCAACTCTCTGCTGTTCCCCTCCACTGAGCCTGGTAGCATCATTATCGAGCAAATCTTCAACTCCAACCTCTCTGGCAAGCCTTTCAACACCTTCCTCTCTACCCAAAAGCCTTAGACCATAGGCTATGTTATCTCTAACGCTCCCCTCGAGCATCACGGGAAACTGAAACACCATTCCAACCTTCCTTCTGAGCTGAACGGGGTTGTAATCCCTAATGGAAATGCCATCAACCAGTATATCTCCTTCATCCAGCTCTGTGAGCCTGTTTATGCATCGCAGAAGCGTTGACTTACCACTGCCTGAAGGCCCAGTAATGGCCATCACACACCCTCTTTTTACGCTCAAGCTCACGCCCTTGAGAACCTCTTTTCCTCCAAAGCTTTTTCTGACATTTAACATCTGTATCAACTAATCACCTCGCTGAAAAGCTCCTTTATTCTGTTTTTCGCTAACTCCAGAGCGTTTAAGCCATCTTCTGTAGCTTGATATACCCTTCTCACCTTTCCGTTCACAACAACTCTTCTCGAGTGCAGCAGCCCGTCATCCTCCATTTCGTGAAGAATTGGATAGAGCGTTCCGGGGCTTAAAGAGTAGCCGTGCCTCGCAAGCTCGTCCATCATCCAGGCTCCGTAAATCTCCCCCTCTGATGCGTGGTAGAGGATGTGTATCCTTACAAAACAGAGGAATAACTTTCGATCCAGCAAGATATCACCTATCGTTATCGAGTTTCGATATTGATGTATAAGTGCCTTTCCGAGGTGGTATCAATGTACAGCAAAAGGGATGGGGCACCCTTAGATGGGCAGCCCCAGATAGGTGAACACACCCATCATCTTCAAGGCAATGTAGAACATCACGGCTATGAACACGTACCTGAGCTTCTTTGCGGGCAGCCTGTGGGCTGCCACCACCCCCACCTGTGCCATGGGGATGCTCGTGATGGCGAGCGCCGCCCATGCGAGCAGGTTGACGTATCCGAGAGAGTAGGCAGGAAGGTTGGGTACGTCGAGTCCGTTGAGTATGTAGCCCAGCACGCCCCCGGCGGAGGTGAAAATCATCATCGCGGTTGAAGTGCCCACAGCATTGTGCATTTTGAACTTCAGGGCGAGCACCATCACGGGAATCATCAGTATACCGCCGCCTATTCCGATTATGCCCGTCACGATGCCCATGGGAAAGCCCCACGCAGCCCACAGCAGCGGGCTGTCCTTTGGCTCCTCTGCCACCTTTGGAGGCTTGGCGGTGAGCATTCTCACCGCACCCACAAAGATGGCGGCACCGAAGATGAGCTTGAGAAGGCTTCCCGCGAGATGGGCAGCAATCGTAGCACCTATGAAGCTTCCCACGGCTCCCGTGAGCCCGAGCACGATGCCTGCCTTCCACCACACCACGCCCTTTCTGTGGTGTCCAAACGCCCCGCTCATCGCGGTGGGAAGCACCACGAGCAAATTCGTGCCAAACGCCTGCTTGACCGCTATGTCCAGCGGAACGCCCATCGCAGTGAACACCCATATCTGAACTGGCACCATGATGAAGCATCCGCCGACGCCCAGAAGCCCGCCGGCAAAGCCAACGGCCACACCGGTTATCGCAAGCGCAATTACAGCCACCATTATATCCACTCAGCACCACCTCTCCTCAGCCATTTTTGGAACACCTAATTCAAATCAAATTTGAAATGATATAAACATTTCTCTTTTATTCGATGTCCAAAGACCGAGCTACAAATAAAATGGCATATCTGATTTGATTGAATTTGAAACAGTGTCACTTAGAATGTGCGCACGAGCAGCTCTATCAGAAAGCGTCCCTCTGGGGTGAGAGCATACACCTGAAATCCCCCCTTCCTCTCGGAGTCCACGAGCCCTGCCTCCTTGAGCAGCCTCAGGTGGTAGGAGAGGGTGGAGTGCCTCACGCCCAGAAGATGAACGAGCACGCACACGCACACCTCCCTTTTCCTGAGGATTGTGAGAATGCGAAGCCTTATGGGGTCTGACACCACCTTCAGCATCTCTATCTTGTCATCGAGGCTTCTTTCTGCTTCCCTCCTCAGCACCTCCAGCTCCTCATCTGTGAGGGGGTAGGGCAGCCCTTCGAGCTCATCCTGCCTCATGCCTCATCCCTCAGGATGCCGCGACCAGCCAGCAAGCCAGTGGCTGCCGCATTGACGATGTCCCGTGAGAGTCCTGCTCCATCGCCCGCGGCATACAACCCCTTTATACTGGTCTGCATGTGCTCGTCCACGAACAGCCGCATGGCATAGAACTTTATCTCGGGGGCATACAGCAGCACCGAGTCGGACGCCACGCCCGGGATGATGCGGTCGAGCACCTCCAGCCCCTCGATGATATCCATGACGATTCTGTGGGGCAGCGCCATCGAGATGTCGCCGGGCGTCACATCGGACAGCGTGCCCTTCACCGGGTTGCCCTTGAGCCTGCTCCATGTGGAGCGCCTTCCCCGCCGGAGGTCGCCCATGCGCTGCAGCACTGGCTTTCCGCCCCCGATTGTGGTTGCCAGCTTGGCAATGGAGCGTCCATACTTGGTGGTGTTCTCGAGGGGCTCTGTCAGGTTTACCCTCACCAGAAACGCAAAGTTGGTGTTCTCGCTTCTCCTGTCCTTGAGGGAGTGGCCGTTGGTGGCAACAAAGCCCTCGTACTCCTCCTTGACAACAAAGCCGTGCTCATTTGTGCAGAATGTGCGGACAAAATCGTCGTATCTTCGAGTTCGGATGTGGAACTTCGGGTCGCGGTTAATCCTCGTGATGGGGTCCATCACGATGGAGGGCACCTCCACCCTCACCCCAACATCTATGGGGCCATACGCTGCCTCGATGCCGTGGGTGGTGGCAAGCTCGTCCACCCACGAGGCCCCTATGCGCCCGGGCGCGAGCACCACGTACCTCGCCCATATGCTCTGCCCATCGGACGTGATGACGCCCCTGCACACACCACCCTCCACGATGAGGTTTTTCACGGTGGTGTTCAGCCTGAACTCCACACCTCTCTCCTGAAGCGCACTCTTGAAGCGGTGTATCACCTCTGGAGCCCTGTCAGAGCCGATGTGTCGCTGAGGAATGGGAATGAATACAGCGCCCACGGATGCGGCCCTGCGCTCTATTTCTTCCAGCTCTCGACCTTCTGGCTTGCTCAGCTGCTCTGGAGCGCCATATCTGAGGAATATCCTGTCCACCTCCTCCACGAGCTCCCATGCCCGCTCATTGGGCACGAACTCGGTGAGGTCCCCCCCTATGTCTGGCCTGAGGTTGAGTGTGCCATCAGAGAACGTGCCAGCGCCCCCAACGCCACACATGATGTCGCATGGGGAGCAGTGCATGCATCCGCTCTCTGGACTCATCTTACACCTTCTCTCGAGGGCATCATTGCCCATGTCCACTATGAGCACCTTGAGCTGGCTCTCGGAGAGCGCCTCTGCGGCAAACATACCAGCGGGTCCCGCACCCACTATCACCACGTCATACTCAGTCATTGTCCACCTCCCTCTCCCTCGACGCCCTCTTCAGCACGTGCTCCGTGATCGACGCGCTCGAGCACAGGGAGCAGTCCCGTCTTGAGGTTATTCTCACCACCTCCACATCAAAACCCCGTATCTTGAGCTGCTCTGTGAGCTCCCTTTCATCGAACTTCTGGTCATATCCGAGGGCTATCACGTCTGGCCGTATCTCATAGAGGGGCTCGAAGATGTCCCTTTCGCTTCCCAGCACCGCCCTGTCCACCACTCTGAGGGCAGATACCATCTCCAACCTCTGCCGCTCTGGTATTATGGGCCTGGGCTTGTGGCGAATCATGGAGTCCCGTGCCACGAGCACCACCAGCTCATCTCCCAGCTTTCTCGCCTCTGACAGAAAGTGCAGATGTCCGGGATGAAGGAACTCGAACGTTCCCGTGGCGAGCACCCTTTTCATGAGCCCTCCTCCAGCCCCACGATGGGCACGGGATTTCCACAGGATGGGCACTCTGGCTTTTCGAGCTTGAGGTTTGCATAGAGCCCCTTTCGCTCTATGAGCACCGTGCCGCACACAGGACAGTACGTGTTCTCGTAGGGGTGCCCCACCACGTTGCCGATGTAAGGGTAGTGCACGCCCATGCGCCTTGCAATCTCATATGCCCTCTCCAGCGTGAGCACGGGCGTGGGCTCCACGTGGTTGAGCCTGTAATGGGGGTAAAAGCGTGTGAAGTGCACGGGCACGTCTGCACTCAGGTTATCGAGCACCCAGCGGCACAGCCACTCGATGTCCTCCTCTGAGTCATTGTATCCCGGAATTATGAGATTCACCACCTCCACGTGCATACCCATGTCGAAGGCGAGCTTGGTGGAGGCGAGCACGGGCTCCAGCCTCGCCTTGCACAGCTTCCTGTATACATTCTCCCTTCCCTTGATGTCCACTCTGAAGGCATCGAGATAGGACGATATTTCTGTGAGCGCCTCCTCAGTGATGTAGCCATTGGTGACGTACACCGTGGCCAGCCCGTGGGCTTTTGCGAGCTTTGCACTGTCGTACGTGTACTCGAACCATATCGTGGGCTCGTTGTACGTCCATGATATCGATGCACAGCCCATGGAGAGCGCCTCACTCACCGCCCGCTCCGGGGAAATCTCCACGAGGTGAATGTCCTCGATTGTCGCCTGCGATATCTCATAGTTCTGGCAGTGGGCACACCTGAAGTTGCATCCCACCGTGCCCAGCGAGTATGACATCGTTGCGGGATAAAAGTGATACAGCGGCTTTTTCTCGATTGGATCAACGTTCCTTGCGGACACCAGCCCATAGATGAGGGTGTGAAGCTCCCCGTTCACGTTCCTTCTCACCCTGCATATGCCGTACGCCCCGCTCTGTATGTGGCACCGATGGGCGCAAAGGGTGCACTCCACCCTCTCATCCAGTGGTTTCCACATCATCGCCCCTCTCTCACCCCGCATCCACATCACCTCTGTATTGTCTGCTCACGGCCTGGGCCCGTGGAGATGATGGGGATGGGCACGCCCAGCAGCTCCTCCAGCCTCTCCACATAGCGTCGGGCTGCACTGGGAAGCTCTTCGAATGAGCGCGCCCCCGAAATGTCCTCATCCCAGCCCTCCAGCTCCTCGTACACGGGAGTGCACCTTGCAAGGTCGGATGTGAGCTCTGGGGGATAATCGAGCGTGGTGCCATCGAGCTCGTACGATGTGCATATCTTTATGGGGTCGAGCCCTCCGAGCACGTCCAGCTTGGTGAGCACGAGGGAGGTATATCCGTTCAGGGCGATGCTCTTTCTCAGCAGGGGCACATCGAACCACCCACACCGCCTGAGCCTTCCCGTGGTGGTGCCATACTCGCCTCCCACCTGCTGCATGTGCTCTCCCACATCTCCGTGTTGCTCTGTGGGCAGCGGTCCCTCTCCCACTCGGGTGATGTATGCCTTCACGATGCCCACCACCTCGTCCACCATCGTGGGCCCCACACCCAGCGAGGCACACGCAGAACCAGCAATGGTGCTGGAGGACGTCACGTACTTCTGGGTTCCGTGGATGATGTCGAGATGGGTGCCCTGTGCCCCCTCTGCCAGCACCCTTTTTCCCTGTGAGAGGGCTACGTTCACCTCCCTCGATACGTCGGTGATGTGGCAAGAGAGCCGCTCTCCAGCCTCAAACAGCCACTCGGTGTCGAATGCCCGCTCCAGCTGCTCATCATCAGCACCCATCGCCTCAAGGTATGCCCGCTTTGCGGGAAGGATCGTCTCGAGCTTGCGCCTGAGGCGCTCTTTATCCACGATGTCGGCGAACTGCACCTCCTCCCTGGACACCTTGTCCATGTACGCATATGCTATGCCCCTCTTGGTGGTGCCTATCCTCTCCCTTCGCCTCGTCTCGGCAAGCTCGTCCATCACGATGTGATAGGGCATTATGATGGAGGTCTTGGCATCGATCCCAAGCTTATTGCCATCCACCACCACTCCTCCTTCCTCCAGCTGGGAGAACTCCTCGAGCAGCACCCTCGGGTTCATCACCACTCCTGGACCTATCAGTAGCCTCACATCATAGAGCACGCCAGAAGGGATGGTGTGCAGCTTGAACGTCCTTCCCCCCACCTTCACGGTGTGCCCTGCATTGTCTCCTCCCTGAAATCGAGCTATGATGTCATAGCTGGGAGCGAGCACGTCCACTACCTTGCCCTTCCCCTCGTCCCCGAACTGAGAGCCCGTAAGTATCGTGAGCATGAGGGAGCATAGGTGAAGGATATAGAAAAGGGTTTCTTAGGGGACGAACGTGTGCTCAGAGGTGAAGCCATCGAACGCGCTACCCCTGCCCTCTCGAGCACGTCCACCATTGCCCCGAAAAGCCCCCCAGATGTCGCTTGAAAGCGTATTAATATGCGAAGCCAGAATGTGCATGAGGTGAAGCATGGCGGGACGTCGGATGGACTCTGGCAGGATGTACACATGTATTATGTTCATCGAGAGCTTTTTCGAGGGTGGGTATGGTAGGGGAAATACTCAGCACTGAGGAGCTATCCAGCATCATTGCGGAACTTCAGAGCCTCGCATCTGCGAGGGGAGCATCGTGCCATTCCATCAGTGCGCGGGATGTGGAGGTCGCGGAGTGGGTTAGGCTCAAGTGTGAGTTCGGGTGCAGGGGGTACGGCAAGAGGCTGGGCTGTCCACCTTACACTCCGAGCGTGGAGGAGACGAGGAGAGTGGTGGCCTCGTACTCCCACGCCCTTCTCGTGCACTTCAAGAACATGCCGGGCTTTGAGTCCCCACGTGACCCCAGTGCAAAGGGATGGCATGGGAAGCTGCTTCGGAAACTCTCCCTCTGGGTTCACGACACGATGTTCGAACTCGAGCGCAGGGCGTTTTTGCTCGGTGCGTACAGAGCGCTGGCGTTCGTGGCATATCCATGTGAGTACTGCGAACAGTGTGTTGCAATGACTCATGAGGGGCTGGACGAGGCAGCCCTGAAAAGACGCTGTCCCCACAAGGAGAGGGTCAGACCCTCCATGGAGGCGTGCGGCATCGACGTGTTCGCCACTGTGAGGCGTGCGGGCCTTCCAATACACACCATAGGGGAGTGTACACCCACGGCGATGGCATCCAGCCTGAACTCCTATGCCCTGTTGCTGCTGGACTGAGGTGATAGCTTCATATAGCTTAGTGGAGAGGAGACCATATGCCCACGTTCACACCAAGAGAGATCAAAGAGCTGGTGCTGTCCTTCATCGTGCTCACGCTGGCGTTTGCGCTCGTGTTTGAGTATCCCGTCCCCTCCATACCTGTGGTGGGCATAAGCGCCATTGCGGTGGGCACGGGCTTTGTGCTGCACGAGCTGGGACACAAGCTCACTGCCCAGCACTATGGGTACAGGGCAGGGTTTGAGATGAGCAGGATGGGTTTGCTGCTCGCAATCGCCACCCCGCTGCTCACACTTGGACACCTCGTGTTCGCAGCTCCGGGCGCGGTGGTGATACACGAGGGCGTGCACACGTACACCATCCCACCAGAGCGCAGGCGTATTCATCACCTGCACATCTCGGTGGCCGGTATTGTGGTCAACATCGTGCTCGCCCTCACGTTCTTCTCCCTCGCCTCGATGAGCGCAGCGCCCGCGTGGGGCATCGCTGCGTACATCAATGCACTGCTCGCCCTGTTCAACCTGATACCGTTCGGACCGCTGGATGGAGCAAAGGTGATGAGACTGAGCCCAGCTACGTGGGCTGTGTGCTTCGGGCTCGCATTCGTGCTGCTCTACCTCATCTGAAGCCTGTCGAGCAGCTCCCTCGGGTCGAGCTTTAGGGCGTACTTCCGGGTGAAATGAGCGCACACGTTGCCGATGTCCCGCTCCAGCAGCTCATCTGCACCCTCGGAGCCCACCTCCACCCACTGGGGCCAGTCGATGATGCACACCCCCTGTGGTGAGGCGAGGATGTTGTACTCGCTGAGGTCTGCGTGCACCACACCGAGCGCGTATGCCTGCTCGATGTTGTGCCACACCTCCTCGAAGCACTCCATGGGCTGCTCGAGCGTGCACTCAGAGAGTGATAGCCCATCGAACAGCTCCATGAGAATGGCGTGGCGGTTGTGGTCGATGGGCTCGGGCACGCTGACCTCTGGATAGAGCCTCCTCAGCGCATCGAACTCCCGCTGGGCGGCAAGCCTCGAGGCATACACCCACGAGAGGTGATGTCTTTCGGCTATGTACCTTCTCGTCCTCCTCACACCCTTGAACGAGAGTCCTGCCCTGTGAAGCTTGAGGATGCGCCTCTCATCTCCTTTTAGCACCACGAACACGTCAGACTCCTTGCCAAACCCCACCTGCCCGCCCACGGCGTCTATCGAACCCCTTTTCACGAGGGCATTGAGGGCAAGAAGGTCGTACCCCGTGTAGAACAGCCTGTAGCCCTCGTACGAGAGCCTCGCATATTCCACCACTTTCCACTTTCTAAGATGCTTAAGCCTGTGGGCGATGCGCTCTGTCGAGGCATTGACGTATGGGGCAATACTCTCGACGGATACCCACTCGTGGGTGCGCATCTCATTCTCTATCGCCGTCAGGATTCTAAAGTCCACGGGCTTGAGCTGCGAGTACAGATAAGGAGCATCGAACCTCATGGCTCACCTGAGAGAGAGCTTTTCCTCCATGAGTCTCTGGGGGTTTGTCTGCGTTGCCTCGTGCGCCTCTCGCTCATCGAGACCAGCACCCATCGCCACCATGCGGGCAAACTCGGCGCTCACGAGGTCATCTGGGGCATGGGCATCGGTGTCCACCACCATGGGTGCGCCCACCTCCAGTGCGGTCCTTGCCACGTGCCCGTTGGTGCGGTTGTGCCCGTTTCTGGTGGTGATTTCGATGTGCACTCCGCTTTCCCTCGCAAGCTCTGCCTCCTCGATGGTGATAAAGCCCGGATGGGCGAGGATGTCCACGCCCTCGATGCACGCAGCCCTGTTCGTGCCCTTCGCCACGGGCTCGCTTGTGGTCTCGCCATGCACCACCACCACCTCTGCCCCAAGCCTTCTTGAGAGCTCCACGAGCCTCTCTATCTTGGATGGAGGCACGTGGGTGATCTCCACACCTATGAGCACCTCTATGCTCCATGCATCTCTCATGGCGTCGAGCCTATTAAGGCAGGAGAGCACGTGCTCCACATTGGAGAAGTCCACGTGGTCGGTGATTGCTATGGCTCTATAGCCCTTGACACTCGCGCGCTGCACGAGTTCTGCTGGCACAAGCTCACCGTCGCTCAGCAGGGAGTGAGTGTGAAGGTCAATCATGCTCCCCCCATGTGTGCCCATTCGATAAAGATTTTTACACTGGCCACCAAGTGGTGAGCATGAGGGCAGTGCTCATAGAGCCGTTTGGTGGGGCAGCGGGCGACATGCTGGTGTGCGCGCTCGTGGATGCCGGGGCAGATGCGGACTTTGTGAAGGGGACGATGGAGGCTGCAAGCGGGCTTGAAGTGGAGTTCAGAAGGACATCGAGGGAACACATCTCTGCCCTTGCGCTGCACGTGGAAGGGGGGGATGAGGGCAAAAGGACGCTGGAAGAGGTGCTCACCCACATAAGGGGCTCTCGAGTGCCCCAAGAGGTTGCGAGCATGGCAGAGGGAGTGTTCACGCTGCTTGCGCGGGCAGAGGCTGCGGTGCACGGCGAGCCGCTGGAACGGGTGTGCCTTCACGAGGTGGGACAGCAAGATGCGATGGCGGACATCGTGGGCGTGTGCGCAGCCCTGCTCGACCTTGGCGCCCTCCCCGTGTACCACGTGCCCCCCATTCCCACCGGATGGGGCACTGTGGAGACATCGCACGGCACATATCCCGTGCCAGCCCCCGCGGTGGTGGAGATTGCGAGGCTGTGTGCCCTTACCACGTGCAGGGGTGCTCTGGAGGGAGAGCGGCTCACCCCCACGGGTGCTGCTCTGCTGGGCGCCCTCTCCAAGCCCCTTCCATCGCCGATGCTGTCCATGAGGACGCATGCCGCAGGATACGGGGCAGGCTCAAGAGACAAGGGTGCAAACGTGGTGAGGGCAAGCATCGTGGAGCTGCACGCCCTCGAGCACGACGAGGTGTGTGTGCTGGAGACCAACGTGGACGATACCACCGGCGAGGAGCTTGCATACCTCACTGAGCGGCTGATGGAGGAGGGGGCGCTGGACGTCTCGGTGGTGCCAGCGCTGATGAAGAAGGGAAGGATGGGCTCGATACTGAGGGTGATTGCGAGGGGGGTAGATGTGGAGAGGATGGCGTCCCTGATGGCGCTCGAGGGGGGCACGCTGGGGGTGAGGGTGTACCACAGTATGCACAGGATGGTGGCGAGAAGGGAGATGAGGAAAGTGGATGTGGACGTGGACGGCATGAGGGAGAGGGTGAGGGTAAAGGTGGCTCTTCTGCCAGATGGCACGCCATTTTCGCTCAAGGCAGAGCACGAGGACCTGCGCAGCATAGCTAAGAGACGAAACATCCCGCTAAGGAGGCTCTCAAGGATTGTGGAAGGAGAGGCATGGAGGATGGTCAGGGAGTAAAAGCACTTCATGCCTTAACCCTCCTCCCCCAGTCAGCAAATCATCCATCAAATCCGACTCCCTCACCCCACATTACAAATGAACTGGCAAGTTCGCAGTAGAAGATGGATTCTTTTTCTCTGAGTCTTTCGAGCTCCCTGGGATGCCTTGAAACTTTTATCCTCGATATCGCTGTCCTCTTTGTTCATTCCTTTTGAAAAACTTCCATAAATGCCTGCACTTTCCATCCACCTGTTCTTGTGTTTAACAAGACCTGATATGTTTGAGCAACGTTGCTCAGGATTTTGATCGCTTTAACGGGTGGTGAGTCGTGCGGGATAAGTATTTCTTATTCTCTCTTATCAGTATCTCTTCCTTCTCAAGAAGCTTGAAAAACTGTGATACAAAGCTTTTGCTTCTTTTCAAAGCTCTGGCGTCTGGCGGTTTCTTCCACGCCAACCCTGTCTCTGTCTTTTTCCAGTATATATTGTGGAACTTCAACTCTTTCTTTGCTTGAAATGATTTTCCAGATGTTCATGATGTGTGAACTTTTTGTTCGTGATTCGTGAATTATTCGCCCTGGGATGTTATGCTGATAGCCCCATGATCTCTTCATCTGCCTTAATTGCTTCAACAACCCCTTCTATCGTTTTTGAGATATTCTTCCTTCTTTTCTCCATTTTCTGCTTTTCTTCCTCGCTCAGCGGCTCGATCGAGTGGGCGAGCTTTGCGTGGCTGTCGTAGTTTTTCAACTTTTCACCTCAACATCTTCCAGACGCTGTTTCTCTCGATCCCAAGCCAGTAACGCTTCAGCTCTTTTTCAGCCTCCTTGTATTTTGGATAATATTGGGCTACAACACTCCAGAACTTCCTGCTGTGTTTTGGAACAATAAGGTGCGCAAGCTCATGGATGATCACGTAATCTTTAAGACTCTCGGGAAGGGCTGCAATTATTATGTTGAAGCTCAGGTTGCCCTTTGATGAACAGCTGGCCCACTTGGTCTTCTGCTTTCTTATGTAAACCCTGCCATAATTAACGCCAAGGAGGTGGGAGTAAAACCTTACCTTTTCCAGCATTTCCTTTTTCAGTTTATTTCCTATCCACCTTTCGAGCTCCTTAACATTCCTTGCAAAAATCACTCCTTCTTCAATTCTTAGGGCACCGTCATACTTTAACCGGTAAAAATTTCCGTCAAAGATTAGATAATCTCTTTTCTCATCGAAGTCTTTTGTGAGCTCTCTTATCTCTCTAATCTTCCCCCCAATCCATGGTTTCTTTCTCTCAATGAAGCCGTCAACATGGAATCCGTGGGGAGCAATGACCCTAACGGTTTCGTCAGGATTTATTAAAATTCTGCAGTATTTTACGTTCCTTCTTTCAATCTTTATTTCCACTATATCACCTTTTTCAACATTTCAACCATTTCATTCTTCAGCTTTCTCATCACAGCGGGTTCGCCCCTGTATTTCCTGATGAGGTATAGCAGGATTTTTTGTGAAACTTCATTAACCACCTCACTTTTACTGCTCCACCCCGGAAAAGTCACGTCCTCAACCGTCTTTTTTATCTCTATAGCATCATTTACGAGCTTTGAATCATCCAGCTTCAGGTTCCTTCTGAGAAGCTTGAGAATCTCGTATTCAGCTCTTCCAAGCCCTAAGCTTCTCCTTTCATCCTTTTCGATGTGGATCTTCTTCACTATTGAATCGAGCTCTCCATATAGTTCTTCCACATTTTTCTCCCTCTCCCTCCACTCCCTCACTATCCTTTCTACCCTCTCAACAACGTCTTCATCGATGACTTCCCCTCTTTCCACGCAACTTCTCACTGCAAAAAGTAAGTCGTAAAATCCCTTATTTTTATCCTCTTTTGCAACCCTCTTCAGAAATTCCTCATTAATTTCCACAATGGAAAAGTCTTTCCTGATCTTTTCGATATCTATCGTTTCGTGGATGAACTTCAAGGCCTCCTCCAGAAACTTGTCTCTCTTCTGCTCGATTTCCGGGTCTAAGCCCTTTACCTTGCGATGGTAAGCATAGTATATCTCTGTCAGCCAGTCGAATCTCTCCTTGAATTCAAGTCTGTCCTCGATAAGAAGCCTGTATAAGTTTCTGATTTCCCTGTAAAGTTTCTTAAAGTGCTCTCCCACCTCCTTCTCCTCAAGTCTTATTATTGCTGCATCAATTGCCCCTCTGTCGTAGCCAGTGGGCAAACCGAGTTTGATCACTTCCTCGATTTTCTTGCTTAGCTCTTCCTTAATCTCCTCAACATCGTAAGCCACTCCCACTATGTCGGCCTCGTCATAGGTCGCTAAGGCTTTTTCAAGCTCGCCAAATATGCCGATATAATCGATTATTAAGCCAGCCGCCTTAACGTTCTCGCCGTTCCTGAAGAGGGGTCTGTTTGTCCTCGCTATAGCCTGAAGCAACCTGTGCTCCTTTAGCAGTTTGTCGAGATACATTGTTTGAAGGATGGGAGCATCGAAGCCCGTAAGAAGCATGTCAGTAACGATCAAGATTTTTGGGCTCTCCTCTTTCTTGAACCTCTTGATTACTTCCTCTCTGATCTCCTTTGGTTCTTTGTTTCCGTATTTCCTCTTTAACTCCTTGAAGTACTCCTGTATCTCCTCAGGGTCATCCTGATTGAACGTCATCACGATTTCCGTCCACTCAGGTGGTAGATATTTGTCCAAAGCTTTCTTGTACCTCACGCACGCCACTCTACTCACAGCAACGACAATGGCTTTGAATGGTTTCACAGCCTGATAGTGGACGGCGATATCTCTCGCAATTCTATATATTCTCCTCGGGTTCTCCAGGATTACTCTTATAGCGTTTAATTTCTTCTTTAGCTCTCTCTCAACCTGCTCTCTATACTCTTCCTCAATTTCCTCAAGCTTCGAGCTCAGAAAGACGTTGAGAGACTCCCTGTCGAGATGTTCGCTGTCGAGTCTTGCCTGATAGGCTATTTTGACTGTAAAGCCATCTCTTATTGAGTCGAGAATGAAGTAGCGGTCAAGATACGGTTCGTCATCGTACCCGAATGTAGCGTAGGTATCTCTCCCTCTCTTTGCTATCGGCGTGCCCGTAAAGGCGAAAAATGCCGCATTTTTGAGAATGCTCCGCATGGTGGCAGCTAAGTCTCCATACTGGCTTCTGTGCCCCTCGTCAACAAAGGCTATCACGTCTCTGCGCCTCGTTATGGAGTGCCTCTTTCTTTCGAGCTCTTCTCTGAGTTCTCTTAGTTCCTCCTCTCTGAACTTGTGAATGAGCGTTACGAAAATGCCCCTCTTGCCGTCAGCGTGGGTTAAGATTTTCTTGAGGTGAAATACTGATTCTACCATTTCAAAGGATAGGCCAACTGCTTTGAGTTCACCGCCAAGCTGGTCCTGAAGTTCAACGCGATCAATGATGAAAAAGATTGTGGGATTCCCAAGAGCTTCCCGGAGCTTGTACGCTGCGAAGATTATCGTCAGAGTTTTGCCGCTTCCCTGCCAGTGCCAGATTAAGCCTTTATTTCTGTCGCCCTCCCCTCTGGCGTACTTCACTGCTCTGTCGACGATTCTGTTTGCAGCCCTGTACTGCATATATCTCGGTAGCACCTTAGTCCACTCGCCTTTGTCTTCTCTGTAAAAGACGAAGTACCTCAGAATATCGAGCAGGATGGCCTTTTTGAGAAATTCTAATTCCTGCCATTCGTAGGCGGGAACGTCTTTAAGCCATCTGACGTTTGGGAAGTAAACTGCCCTGTCTGCGTAGGCTATGCTGATCTGCACGTACTTGAAAAGCTCTGGAATTTCCTCTTCGTACCTCTTTATCTGGGAATAAGCCTCCTTCCAGCTTTTAGTCATCTTCTTGCATTCAATTAGAACGATTGGGATGCCGTTGATGTAAAGGACGATGTCGGGGATGTTTGCCTTCAGACCTCTATAATAAACCTGCCTTGAGAAAATGAACTCGTTGTTTTCAAGGTTTTCGTAGTCGATGAGCTTAATTCTTTTTACAATTCCCGTCTCTTTATCTTTTATGGCAACACCATGTTTTAAAGCTTCAAGAACAGCCTTACATCCTTCAACATCGAAAAACCTCGTTTTGAGGTAGTTTATTACATCTTCAACCTCTTCGTCCTTTACGTTGTTTATTTTCCTGATGGTTGATTTAAGGATGGGGACTATCAGGGGTTCCGAGTGATTATCGATTAGTTTATCTGATGGGATGAACTTCCAGCCAAGACTTTCAAGCTTTTTGGCCATCGGCTCCTCGGTCTGGATAAGCTCTTTTCTCATCAGACCACCTAATGCCTTTCAGTTCCTAAGTATCACTATCTATTAAAATGCTCGTCTTTTGAGTTGATTAATATCTGCCTCTGTATCTGGGGCTTTCTTTCCACGAGTTGATTACTCCCTCTAACAAATCAGTAATCTCGCCAAAGCATTGAATTATCCCAAGATTTTCATCGTATTTCTCAATTGGTAATCTTTCATTAGGGTATCTTGCAAATGTGGCGTGGGGATATGTTATTATGGAAAGCGTATATAGCACCAAAAAGTTTGAATACATTTTAAATGAGAGCTCTAAGTTTTCCAAGATTTTATTGAGGAGAGTAGTTATTTTACTCGCTATATTCCTCTCATATTCATCCGAAGCTTCTATTTTGCCTAACTCTCTCTTAAGTGTTGCAAGAAACTTAGATACCTCATCTTTTGTCTCTTTATTCTCCAAAACTTCCTTTAATCTGACAGTCAGTTTAATGGCATTCCTAATTTCTTCTGAACTCATTTCAGCTATCTGTTTTCTGTTCTTATTTACTATGTTTTCCAACTTGCGGATGTCTTGACTCGAAATTTTAAGCATCTGGGAATTTAACTCGTAAACTCTTTCAGTTAGTGCTGAAATTAGATTCAAAGATATCTTAAATTTTTCGAGAAGCTTAAGAAATGCCTTTGGTGAGTCGTGTCCAACATAGTCCTTTACTACTTTCTTACTCAGTCCGAAAAACATGAGCATATATGCCTTAATGAATTTTTCAACGGCTTGCTGTAAATGGTATATCGCTGTAGAGTAAACTTTGGACTCGTAGAGAATTTTAGCGGACTTAAAGTCATTCTCTGCAACCTCTATGAAACTTTTTGCCTCTGATAACCTTCTTTTTTCCTCTTCTTCATTAATTTCGTATACTTTTGAAAGCTCGGATGCAGCTTCAAGGAATTTCAAAAGTTCTATATCGTCAGATAGCAGTGATGATATACGTTCCGTAATCTCGTCGAAAGTTAATTTCTTCCTCATCTTAGTGACCCTCGTCCCTTATCTTCCCAATTTTTTAGTGTGGACATATTTATTTTTCAATACGCTCTTTCAATAGTTTTAAACTTTCAAGATATTTTTTTAGCACAACTTCCCATAATTCACCCCAATCAGGAGGATAAGTTCGGAAGCCAAAATGTTTTAAAGAATCAATAAATTTTGGATCATCTCTATGAATCGGATACTTCTTGCTCCTTAATCTTACAATATTCCTGAAATTCGTTATGATTTCTTTACTATAGCCCGGAAAGTGCTCCTCTAAAAAAGCCTCTAAGATATTGATTGTGCCAGTAAGATTTCTATCTGCTACAAGCTTTTTTAGCCCTTCAACATTCATTTCATCTATCAACGTGGTTATAGCCTGAATTCTGTTATTAAATTCGTCCTCATTAGCACACAGTCTTCTTATGTCAAGTATTGCCATTTCGTTGTCTTTAAACAATTTTACTCCGAATTTATTTGCGAAAATAAGATTGATTTCCCTTCTCTTCTGTGCAATCTCATCCGCTATCTTTGCAATTCTCTGATCAGAGCGGAGAACTTGGAAACTTATTTCTTCTCGTGTTGAAATTGTTTCTTCTGAAGTTACCTGGATTTTCTTGCCTAAGTTCTTATATTTTGCTAACTCCTCCTTTACCACTGGAATTATTTCCGGCGGCATTGTCCAATCGGGGTATCTTCTACTCCCAGTTTTGAAGACAAGCTTTAATGGTTGTAACCGAGGCAGTAAATAAGAAGGAATATAGGGCTTCCCAAGAATCTCCTCAATTTCGTCAACGATTTCGAAATAAGTCGCCCTTCCGCCTTTATTTATGATTGCCTGCAAAATAGCGTATCCCCTATCACCCTGATTCTCAAGAACTTTATGAACATTTCCTCTAACAGAATTCCATGAACTCTCTAATCTGATTTCCCCCTCCTCTGTGACTGTATAGTACTTTCCCTGAAATCCTCCGAGGCTAATATATTTTGGAGGATTTTTCTCTACGATTTTTAACAGTTCATCATCCTTAATTTTCTTAGAGATCTCTAAAGCACCTTGAAAATGATCGATGTCCCAATAATCTTTAAACTGATCGAAATAGGGAATCTTTAGTTCTTTACCTATTCTGAAAATCTCGTCTCTCCAGTAGAGTCTCATTAACAATAGAGCTCTTTCTTTAATTTTCTCCTCGATCATATTCAACTTACCTTTACCCTCCTCTTTCCTGTCAACAAATCATTCATCAAACCCTTCTTAATCCTCTCAAGCTTTTCCTTTCTTTTTCTTTCGAGTTCGAGTTTTTTATCCACAGTTGAAAGAATTTCGGCGATTTTGCGTTGTTCCTCGAGGGGTGGGAGTGGGAGTTTCGTGTTTCTTAAATCCTCGCTCCTAATTCCTGCTTGTCCAACATGTCTAACGCATATTTGGCGGAAATATTTTCCTTGCCATTTTTTAATAAAATTATATAAAATCCATTCTGGAACGACCTTAGTTTTGTCAACTCTTATTCTCGTAATGTGGTTACTATACGTGCAGAAATTACATTCTCCCCTAAAAATGGCTGTTTTTCCAATCAAATCAACACTGTTGGTGTTGTTAAATAAGATATCTTCTGGTTTGAGAAGATACCTGTCAATATTATCGGGAATAGGGACTTTAATGTATGAGTCTAACACGATTCTACCATCTGTTGTTATATTGTTCATTCTAAGTTGAATTACTCCGTTTTCGTCTCTCTTCCCACTTGCAAATCCTTGTTGAATGTCTATAGTAACATCTTCAAGCCGTACAACCTCCCACTCCTTCGGAATCCTGCCAATCTCTGTATCCTTAAACTCCGTGTGCCCTATGCCTTTCGTCAGAAGCTCCTGCATCAAGCCCTTTTTCAGTCTTTCAGTCTTCGCTATCGCTTCATCGACTTTTTGGATTGCATCGTCAACAGTTGAAAGAATTTCGGCGATTTTGCGCTGTTCTTCGAGGGGTGGATAGGGAATTAGTAGATTTTCTACAGCTTCTTTTGGAACTCTTTGTCTTCCTGTAGTCCCTCTCATAGAATATTCCAATACCTTTCTAAATCTCGGGTGCTTAAGAATATAAAATAAAAACAACCTATCAATTCCCTTGCAAACGATTGGAAAAACCTCTGTGGTAGCAAGGGCAAATCCGTTAGGAATGTTCTCTGGAACTATTCCTTGCTTTCCATTCTCCAAAGAAGGTGTTATTTTAGCTAAAAGCAAATCACCAGCTTCGCAGTAAGTTGAACTCTTTACTTCATTCAGGTTGCGGATTTCGTATTTTGTATAGATGCTTGAGTCTGGGATAAACTCCATGGGAATGAAAGCTATTTTCTCAACATTATTCACGGATTTATTTCCACGAATTTCTGCAACTCCACTATCTCCAAGCCTAACAACCCCCCAATCCTCTGGAATTTTGCCGATTGGTGTTTCTTTGTATCTCATCTCTTTCCCTCTTTTGATTGATCAAAGCAAATAAAAAACTTAATCTTTTTGATTCCTTCCGTTAAAACCATTTATTCAAGGTTGCCTGATTCGGATGGGGTCTCGGTGGTAATTTTAGCTTTTCAACTTTGTAAAAAAGGCTCTCATCTCTTTCAATTCTTATACCACCCTCAAGATCTACGAAAATTCGTTCAGCTTCTTCAAGTTTTTTAGAAGGAAAAAAGCTAATATTTTGTTTTCTATGATAATGAAATGAGCTATGCGGGTTGTTGGGGTTCATAATAAGTCTCTCTATTAGATCCCTCAAACTCCAAGCTAATTCCTTTTTAAATTCATCATTGGATGTATAGAAAATATTTTGGGTAGCAGCTCCTATTATTAAATCTATTAACTGAAGAAGTTGGCAATCATAGCAATCCTCTGAATTTGAGGCTTTTTTGTGATCAGAATCTAAAAATTTAATTCTTTGAGGGTGTATTTCAAAATCTTTATCTCCATCATTTTTAATTTCGTTTTTGATCTCAATTTCTAACTTTCTTAGATTGTTTTCTGGAAAATATTTGTGAATGGCAAGCCCAGTACTATTGTCATGCACTACTTTCGAGACTCCCACTTTATTAAAACCATTGTTGAGGAAAAACATCTTAAGAGCATATTTTAGATTAGTCCTGAAAAACCTATTATATGCATTTTCGTGCCATCCAAACGTGCCAAACTTTTGGATGTCAAGATTCGTTAGGTTCACGTATAAAATATTAAATCTAATGGCTTTATTGTGCTTATTTCTCTCCAAAGCGTATCTTAACCACTTCCTAGATATCTCTTTAGCTGGATGACTGCTTGTTTGATGTAATGTTTGAAAATGAAGTTCTTTATTGTTTAACTTATGCCAAACTTCTTTGCACGAGTCGGAACTCGGACAATTAGCATAATCCCAGTGCCAGCCATCATGGTCTTCTTTAAGACATCTTAGCCTTAAAAGATCATTTACAGTTTGTTTGTATTCGTCTTCCGAAACAAAAAGCGCTGCAATAGCCATATATCTTTCTTCCGTATCTTTATCTAATATCTGGTGTTGTTCATCTACATAAATACGCATTGTTATTGACCTCAACATAGATCCCTCCTAAATTTCCTCTATTTTCGTTATATTTTCGTGAGCCCAGATATCTACATTGTAATCTTTTGTGCCCCATTCTGATGGTTTAATTGGCCTAATTATCCTGATTCTTGCAGGATTTCTCTCAATAACTTCGATATTCTTTGTATTCTTAACACTACTCCAAACCACAAGAGTTGCTATAGTATCGCCTTCTTTGATCAAAGCTCTAACAAAAATGTTGCCCTTTGAGGTGATCATCCTTCTTTCCACATTTAAAACTTCGACCTCAACATAGAAATCATTGATGCCTTCTTTGAGATTTCGAATGCAATCAGCTAAGCTCAATTTCTGCAGGGTCATACCCATCACCTGACGAAACCTAATTCGGATAAATACTCGCTAACTTTATCCTCAACTTCCCTTACCTCCTCCTCAATAATCTTCAACTCTTCCCACTCCTTCGCAACATCAATCTCCTCAACCTCCTCCTTCGGAAATACGTAAAGCGTGACGTTCAGGTTGTAATCGTTCTCCTTTATCTCATCGAGCGAAACAACCCTTGAAAATCCATCGCCATCTTTAAACTCCCGATAAGCATCAACAATTTTCTTTATGTGTCCTTCTCCAAGTCTGTTGAGCTTCCTGACTTCTGGATGCTGCTCATATTCATTTGATGCATTGATGAACAGCACTCTTCCCCTCCTCTCAGCCGGTTTATTCTTATTGAAAATCAGGATGGCGCCGGGCGCTCCAGTGTTGTAAAACAATTTCTCAGGCAACAGTATGACACACTCAACGAGATCGTCTTTCAAAATCCTCTGCCTTATTGTCTTCTCCCTTCCACCTCTGAACAGGCAGCCATTATCGATAACAACGCCAATCCTGCCGGTATCCTCCTTGGCCGATGCAACCATGTGCTGAATCCATGCCCAGTCCGCTGAATTATTTGGTGAGAAGCCATATCCATATCGCTCATCGCAGAATTCGGCTTTCTTCAGAGTTTTCTCCCCATATCCGTCCTGATTCCATGGTGGATTTGCAATCACAACATCAAATTTCCTGAATGTCTCACCATCCTTTATCTTGGGACTCCGCAAGGTATCCCCAACATAAAGCTCCACGTCCTTAATGCCATGAAGAATTGCATTCATCTTGGCAATCCCGTAGGTTGTGGGATTTACCTCCTGGCCGTACAAAAACAGCTTCTTAGCCCCACCCTCTCCGTGTTCTCCTTTAACATGGTAGTATGAGTGTATGAGCATGCCTCCAGAGCCTGCTGCCGGATCATAAACTGATTCAAGGGGTTTCGGATCCAGAAGCTCGACAAGCAGCTTAACAACTTCTCTTGGTGTGTAAACTTCCCCCTCCTTGGCCTTTTGAGGAGCGAAGTAGCGGAGAATCCACTCATACGCGTCGCCAAGGACATCGGGCGAAACATTGCCAAGTGGAAGCCCACTGAACTCCTCAAAAAGCTGCCTTAAAATCTCGAGATTCTCCCTGTGCATGGTGAATTCTAGAAAATCAACCCTGTCAACCACGCCCTGCAGCTCGGGATTTCTGTTGGCGAGAAGCTTTAAGGCTTCTGACAGCTTGATCGGAAGCTCACTGGCACTTACCTTCCTTAATCTCTCCCAGGTGTACTCTTCAGGATAATTGAATTTGTGGAATGATTTATCGTTTGCAAGTTCCTTCGCTCCCTCCTCACTCACCCCTTCCCCCTCTAACCTCTCAACGGCGTTCCTGTATTCTGCCCACCACTCATCGCTCAGCTTTTTTAGAAAGAGGAGTATGAGGATGAACTTGTAATCAACCCTCGTCCTTATCAGATCGGCGGCCTTTTTGAGAACTCTCTCGACCTCATCTCTCGTGACCTCAACGTCAGTGAAGGCATTTAATTTTCCTTGCATTGGATCACCCGGAACCCACAAAAATTGTTTAGCTCTTGTCCTCTCCATGATTTTCCTGGCTTCATCGTCTTCGAGTATCTTTGGGATGTCGCTTATCTTCCGCCCCCTCCAGTGTCTTTTAATCGCATCGCCACACGATTGTATGGATTATTATAAACTTTTCACCTTTAAATCGATCCATGAGCTCCGGTCTTCTTCGTGATGCTCTGTAATCAACACTCAAAGTATTCCAGCCCCGTCTGCACTGCTGTCCTCTGGGGCTCCTCCAGCAGCTCATAGCCCAGCAGGTCCCTCATGTCGATGACGTGCAGCATGCCCATGCGCTCGAACACGAACAGGCTGCCCTTGCACCCGATGCCCCTTCCCGATAGGGTGGTGTAGGGCTCGATGCGGAGGGGAAGCGGCTCTGAGCGCAACTGCTCATCGAAGTACTGCAACCGCAGGGGCTGCCCAATTGGTCTAAAGGTGGCAACTGCCCTCTCCCACACCTCCATGTTCACCCTCTTCGTGAGCCCTCTCATCTTGCTCGTTGTGCTCACTCTGTCCGACACCACACGGCTCAGCCTGTGCTCGATTGCACGGGCTATCTGCCCGTTCTCACAGCGCGCTATCTCCACCCCGATGTCCGCACCCTGTTCCATCAGCCTCGTCTTGAGCCTCTCAGTCCTGCTCACCCCCACCTTGAGAAGGTCTGGGGAAAACAGGGCGAGATATATGGAGTGGGGGGTGGTGCAGTCCATCTCTGCCTTCTGACACACTCCCCTGCACACAGCACAGGGGTCAAAGGGGCGGCACCGCTCACAGTACGGTGCCTGCCGAGAGGTACACGGCACATACTCGCCCCGCTCGAAACTTCCAGCGCACCCCCTCGCCCCAAGGTGCAGTTCGAACTCACCCTTAAGGCGCACTCTTTCTGGGGGCACCACGAGGGCGCACTGCACGGGGTCCACCCTTGCCACCCTTCCAAGTGCCCTGCTCATCCCACTCTACTGCAACACATACACACTTATACATTGTGGGATACATTGGGTTGAAGCTGACGACGACAGCTTTGTGGTGCAGAGCCATGAGTGAGCGGCTCACCCTGTACGGCGTATGGGGTAAAGCAGCTCATTCCTTGAGAAGAGTACTCACCCACACGCTCACGAGGCTCGTGCTGGACGACCAAAGATGAGGGAACCCCTAAATTTAAATACATGAGATAATGATGATAATTTCATGTATAGTCTGGGCATCGACACGGGGGGTACCAACACCGACTCAGTTCTCGTAGACCCCCTCACCAAGCAGCTCGTGGGGTATGGAAAGGCTCCAACCACCCACTACAACCTTGCGGTGGGGATAGAGAACTCGATATCAGATTTGCTCTCCTCTACCGAGCTCAAAAAGCCAATAGGCATGGTCAGCCTTTCCACCACTCTCGCCACCAACTCGATAGTGGAGGCAAAGGCGAGGGAGGTGTGCCTCATACTGATAGGCCATCCCCCAAGGAAGGAATGGGATGAGCTGCCCGCAAAGTTCGTGAGGGTGATAGGCGGTAAGTTCGACGAACTCGGAAGGGAGGAGGAGCCCCTCGACATCGATGCCCTCGACCCAATCCTCGAGGAGGTGGATGCCCATGTGGAGGGGTATGCCGCCTCTGGCTACTTTGGGGTGAGAAACCCGTCCCATGAGCAAAGAGTGAAGGAGTATATACAGAGCAGGACGGGAAAGCCCGTGGTGTGCGGGCATGAGTTCACAGCCCAGCTTGGGCTGTACGAGAGGTCGGTCACCGCAGCCCTCAATGCCGGGCTGATTCCTGTGATTAATGAGCTGCTGGACTCGGTCAAGCAGAGCCTTGCCAGATTTGGCATCAGCGCCCCCCTGTACGTGGTAAAGGGCGACGGAGCCATCGTGAGCGAGGCGGTGGCGAGGGAGCACCCCATAGAGACCGTGTACTCTGGACCCGCAGCCAGTGCGGTGGGGGGTTTCCACCTCACTGGCAGGAGGGACGCCCTTGTGATGGATATCGGGGGAACGACCACGGACGTGGTGGAGCTGGTGGATGGCATGCCCAAGGTGATACCCGATGGAGCCATCGTCGGAGGGCTCAAGACGAGGGTGAGGGCAATAGACGCCATCACGTTTGGCTTTGGGGGGGACAGCTTGATAGAGGTGGGCGACACAATCAAGGTGGGGCCAGAGAGGGCGGTGCCCCTCAAGGAGTTCGAGCTCGCAGAACTCATCAGACGCACGGGAGCCGTGAGCTTCTATGTCAGGCGCTCTGCAGAGGGCAACGAGGTGCTGACCAACGATGTGGTGGGGTGCACGTACTCTCGGGATGAGCTCTCTCAGATGCTGAGAAGGAGGCGGATAGAGCGTGTGGCGCTCACGCCCTCGGACATCCTGTGCCACAGGGGCCTGCTCGATGGCAATGTGGAGAGTGTGAGGGCAGCCCTCGAGGTGATGGCAGAGCGCACGGGCACCGATGTGGAGCAGCTGACAGAGCGCATAGAGGGCGCCATCATGGACGCGCTCTCCCGCAATGTGAGGTACCGTGGGGAGTGGATCGTGGGTATTGGCGCGCCTGCCCCCCAGTTCGTTCCTGCACTCGCCACAACGCTTAACAAGCACCACGTCGTGCCAGAGCACTGTGAGGTGGCAAACGCCTTCGGGGCTGCGGTGTGCAGCATCATGGAGAGTGTGGACATCGTGGTATCGAGGCTATGGGAGATGGAGCAGGAGGAAGAGCAGTACATCGTACACACACCCACGGAAACACTGGTGTACGAGAAGCTGCTGGACGCGATACATGCTGCGGTCGATATCGCAAAGCAGCTCGCCATCGAGAGAGCCATCAGGGCGGGCGCGGCAAGCCCGGAGGTAAAGACAGAGCGCAGAGACCATGTGGTAATGATAGACAACACGAGGTTCTTCTTGAGAAGTGTGATTACCGCCAAGGCAACGGGCAAGGCAGCCCCCCTTGCAGTGGAGAAATTAAGAGACCCTAAAAACGTATAAATAATGAAGGGGATGAACAGTGTGTGAAAGGGTGCAGGGTGTGGACAAATGCTCGTATGTCAGCTTGGCGGATTTCTGGGTAGCGGAAAGACGACCCTTCTGATACAGGTAGCCAGAAGGTTTGTGGAGGAGCACGACAAGAAGGTGGCCATCATCGAGAACGAGATCGGTGAGGTTGGGGTAGATGCCGCCGTCACCAACGAGTTCGGGCTGGAGACACGGGAGCTGTTTGGAGGATGCATATGCTGCTCCCTCTCCACTGGGCTCATGAACACGGTGTCTGCCCTTGCCACCAACTACCAGCCCGACGTGATCATAATAGAGCCCACGGGAGTCGCGTTTCCATCGAGAATCGCGCACATTCTGAACAACCTGAGAATCGATGCCCAGTTCACACCCATCACGGTGCTCGTGGATGCCAGCAGGTTCATGGAGCACTTTCGGGACATGGGGCAGTTCACCACCCGCCAGCTCGAGGACGCCGACATCGTGGCGATAAACAAAATAGACCTGCTCTCCTCAGCCTACGAGATAGACGTGATAAAGGATGCTGTGCGGCAGATAAAGAAGACTGCGCTCACCATCCCCATCTCTGCAAAGACTGGTGAGGGCGTGGACGAGCTCATGCGACTCATCACCACGGGCGTGAGCGGGCTCGATGTGTCTGGCGAGCTGCTCGATGAGGACTCGAGGGAGCTCTCTGGAATGGGCGTGTATGAGCTCAGGATGAGAATATCGGCTCCAAGAGAGCTTTTCCCATCCCAGTGGAGGGACAAGGTTGCCCAGATCATAGAGGATATCGCAATAGCCACCACCGATGCAGGGGCAAAGTACATCGGGCACATCAAGGGGGCATTCAAGACCAATGCTGGCATCGTGAGGGGGAGCATCGTCAAGGTGGACTCCGATGTGGACGTGATGTCCACCCTCGAGCAGCCCATCTCCGAGGGGGAGCTGACCCTGAATGTCATAGTCACAGACCTCGCTAAGCAACAGATAGAGGAGCTCGTATCTGATGTGCTCGAGGACCATCTCGGAGGCATGCACTGTGAGGTGGTCGAGCGCGAGCACAAGCACGAGCACCATCATGAGAGAGGGCATAGAGAGGACATAGATGAGGAATGAGAATGAGGAGGAATGCAGATGTATGGACTGGCATTGGATTTGGGAACGAGCGGCTTTAGGGTGCAGGCAATAGACCTCGAAAAGGATGTTGTGCAGGCGACCGCCATCACCGTGAGGCATCCCCTGCCTGGAGCCAACGTGATGGACCACCTCCATTTCTGTCTGGAAAACGGCACAGACCTCGCACAAGAGCTCATGGTGGAGACCGTCAACAAACTGTTCGATGCGCTCAACATCGACCTCTCCAAGGTCGTGAGGCTTGCGATATGCGGCAACCCCATCCAGCTCTCCATCTTCCAGAACATCGAGGTCAGGGACCTCGCCTTTGCTGGGGAACGGGCAAAGGAGCTCAGGGGCATCGTGCCCCCCAACAGGGATGCCAAGATCATCAAGGCATCAGATATCAAGGGGCTAAAGCTCAACCCGGACGTTGACGTGTGCGTGCCGCCTGCGGTGAAGCACGAGATTGGCGCCGATGCCCTCGCCATGATGGTGAAGTCCAAGATGCTGGAGAGGGACGAGATTGCACTCGTGACAGACTATGGCACCAATGCCGAGATGGCCCTCAAGGTGGGTGACAGGATATACACTGGCTCGGCTGCTGCGGGTCCTGCCATAGAGGGGCAGTTCATAAAGTTCGGGATGCTGGCTTCCCCAGGCGCCATCAGCGATGTGGAGGAGGAAGATGGAGACTGGAGGTGCTATGTGCTCGATGAGGAGATGAACCCCAAGGAAGGGGACCTCGTTGACCCCACCACTGGAGACGCCTGGGAAGAGGGCGAGATGCACGAGAAGGCAAAGGGCATCACGGGTACTGGCGTGGTGGCTGCCACCGCCGTGGCCCTCGGAAAGGAGAACCTTCCTGCCACCAGCCCGACGGGCAGTGCGATACCCATACAGGGCTCCAAGGGGCTGTATGTGCCCCCCAAGATAAAAACCGATGACGGCTACATCCACCTTCAGGATGGCATCTATCTCACCGAGAAGGACCTTCAGGAGGCTGGAAAGGCGTTTGGAGCGATGAGGGCTGGACACTTCACGCTGCTCGAGCATGCTGGCATCAAGTTTGAGGACCTCGATGCGATGTACATGTGTGGCGCCAGCGGCACGTATGTGGACGCCAAGAAGGCACAGGCAGTGGGCATGGTGCCCGCCACCCCCAAGAAGATATACCAGATAGGCAACACCTCGCTCGCAATGGCTGGTGACATCGTGAGGAACCCCGCCCTGTTGGACGAGCTGCAGGAGCTTGCAAACCAGATGCGGGCAGAGCACATCATGTTCGCCACCGACAAGGTGTTCGAGACGATATACATGCAGGAGCTGGCATACTGGACGGAGGGCATGCCCATGCAGATGTACAACCAGATGATACAGAGAGCGGGCATCCAGCCGCTTCCATCCCGCATCGAGAACTCCGAGGTGCACAGAATAGTGGTCAGGGATATCCCGGATCTGGGCGTGCAGGGGCTGAGCGTGATTCGGGACATCGGTGTCATCCTCGAGGGCGAGTTCGAGGGGTGCATCAAGTGCAGAAAGTGCGAGAAGGAGTGTCCAGAGGATGCCCTCAGCATCGTGGAGGAGGATGACCGCTTCCTCATCCGCATAAAGTCAGAGCTGTGCAACGGAACGGCATGCAAGCGCTGTGAGCGCATATGCCCAGAGAAGGTGTTCAAGTTCGACGAGCTCAGGATGGTGCACTGAGGGGCAAGGGAGGTGAAGTGCTCAAAAACTGTTAAATAACTTCACCCCTCTTCATGCTTTTTGTATGGTGCCCATTGAAGTGCTCGAACTGATTTCTGGTAGCAGGGTCAGAAAAAAGACGCTGCTGACCCTTTATCACTCTTTCATACCTATGTACGTCAGCCAGATAGCAAAAGAGGTTCCAACATCCCCCAGAAACGTGTCTGCTGCCCTAAAAGAGCTTAAGGGACTTAATCTCGTAGCGCAGGTCCCCCATAGAAGAAACGCCAAGCTGAAGTTCTGGAGGATTACAGAGGAGGGACGGAGAGTGGTCGAGGAGATGGGACTCGTGAAGAACATCCCAGTGGTGAGAAGATACGACTACGAGATAGAGAACAGATAGTCATGATAGTCATCTGCTGCCACCGAGAGGGTGGTGGTTCTCCGCACATGCTCTCGATGCCCGCACCACTATGTGCCCCTCTGCCTCGATGGCATATGTATCAGCCCACCAAAGTGAGCGGAGAGTGAGGCTGTGGAAGCTTGAGCCCTAAGGGCACCCCTCAGGGAAACGGCTGTTCGGTGAAGGGTTGAGAAGAGGCACAACCCTCCTATTGCACCAGCATGGCGACCAGCATGCCCCTCTGCACTCCAAGGCTCTTTGCCACCACATCGCACTTTGCCATCATGAAGTAGCCCACCGGGACACGGAGTGTGTGCTCTGAGAGCGACTCGTAGTTCGCCATGCCCTTGGCAATCACGAGCGAGGCATTATCGAGTGCCCGCACCAGCTCTGGAGGTGCCTCCTCGAGGCACACCCCTATGGCATTGGAGCCAGTGGTGAGCACACTGTCCACGTGGGCATCCAGCCCGAGGGCATGGACGTCCTCGAGGGTGGCGTCCGTGATTATGGGGGCACCCTTCACCACCAGCGTGATGCGTGCTCCCATGCTTTTAAGCTCGCGCAGCACAAGAGCATCCAGCACCACTTCGCCACAGTTGTCGGTGAGGTACACCACATCCTCGAGGAGGGGCACCATCTCTGCCGTGTGGTCCACATCAAAACCCCTGCGGCACCTCTCCAACAGCTCCCTCTCAAACCGCTCGTGGGGAACCTCGAACCCAGCCACACCGAAGTCAAATGCATTTCCTATTGTCGCCAGAAGCAGCGCCCTTCTCAGCCGCTCCTCTGGGGATGGAGCTTGCTCTATCAGCCGCTCTGCAGTGGGTAGTGCCCGAAGGGCGGTGGCGTTGCACATCCTCTTTATCTCGGCGTAGGGATCATCGCAGCCCAGCGCATCGTATGCCGCCCTGTGCACCATCGTGGCAACAGAGGCAGAGCACCTCGTGTGGGAAAGAGCCTCGCACATCGCCCTGAGCGCTGCCTCGCACGCACTGAACACCACCTCATCATCGGTGCTCGCCAGCATCGCCTCATATCTCACCCTTGAGATGAGGCACTCGATGCACTGAGACTCCATCCTCATGCCGATGCCTCTCTGAGCCTTGTGAGCACGAAGTTCCTGTCCAGTGAGAACAGAAACCACCCCGCCCTTGGGCCAGAGCGTCTTCCAAGAAACGCCATGTATATCGCCTGAAACACCTTCGATGCCTTGATGCCCACTCTCTCCGCTACGGCATACACCTCGGCATGAATCTCCTCTGCGCTCATGGGTCCTTTCATGCTCTCTGCCAGCAGCGCCAGCGCCCTCTTCTGCTCCTCAGAGAGCGAGTGGGCTGCCTCTGGGAGGGTGGGGGCGAGTGTGAACCTGAACTCCTCTGGGGCATATCTTTGCACCCACACCCTCGCGTTGTGGGCAAGGGCGAGCACCTCGTGCTCGTCTTCCACGGCATAGCCGCTCCTTTTCAGCACGTCGAGCACCTGCCGCTCGCTCTGGGCGGTCTGCACCACGGTGACCATGTGGCGAAACGGGATGGACACGCTCATGCCGTGCCTCGTACGGGAGAGCTGGTACACCCTCGAGTTCGTGTCCAGTGCCTCGAACTCGTCTATGAGCTGCAGCAGCGACCTCGATGGGTCGAACTCTATGTGCTTTTCGGGGCGTATGCGGGCAATGAGGTAGCGCAGCACCTCGGGGGGCACCACGTCGAGCATGTCCTCTATCGTCACCGCCACGCCCTTCGACGAAGACATGGGCGTGCCCCGAAGCTGTATCCACTCGTACACCACTGGATATGGGGGCTCGTAGCCGTATATCTCACGAGAGATGCGCACTCCTGTATCATAGGAGCCTCCCGCTGCTGCATGGTCCTTGCCGAAGGGCTCGCACGTGATTTTGAAGATGCTCCACCTTGCAGCCCAGTCCACCCTCCACGTGAGCTTCCCACCTCCTCTGATGTCCACCTCTCCCTGCTCGCCACACTCGCATGCAAAGAGCACACGCCCCCCCTCATATCCGAGCACCCTCGTGCTGTTCAGCCTGCCACATACCGGGCACAGCACGCTGAACGGACTCCACTCGGATGAGAGCCTTCGTGCGGAGACCTCCTCGAGGATGTGGGCAATTTCGTCCCTCCTCTGGAGCGCCCTGATGATGGCATCGTCGTACACGCCCCTCTCATATAGCTCGTGAGCCCTCAGCACCTCTGGATGCACATCGAGCCTGTCCAGTGAGCTCAGGAAGGGCTCGAGAAAGTGCTCTGCATAGCTTGTGTGCCCCCCACAGGGGCAGGGGATGCGGGAGAGGGGCTTTCCAATGTGCTCATCGTATGACTCGTCGAGAAAGGGATACCTTCTTCGCAATGGGTCAAACGTGTCTGCGATGTATATCAGCCTCGCCTTTGTGCCAGCATCCACGAGGGCTCTGTACACGAGGTCTGCGGTGAGCACCTCCCTCATGTTGCCTATGTGTATGGGACCAGATGGGGTGATGCCGCACGCCACCACGTGCTCATCGCTCCTCTTTGCGAGCTCTCCCGCCACCACATCAGCCCAGTGCACCTTCTCGTTCAAACTTTCCACCCCTTGGGCTGGGGCGTATAGGTGGCTTGCTGGATATATAGCTTTTGAGAATGGGAAGAAGGCTTATGTAGGTAGTAGTACGTTGGTTGTCTATGAAGAGACATTCTATGAGAGGAGTGATCATCGTATGTGCCCTGCTGGTGACAGCCCTCGTGATGGGATGCGTGGGCCAGCAGGACACTGAAGTGCCTGTACAGCCTTCATCCGAGGCGTCAAAGCCAGAGAGCCCAGAGAGCGTGCCCATCCCAACACCCGCCATCGAGGAGGTGGGCATGGCAGAGGGGAGGAGTGGGGAGCTTGCGATATGGATGCCCTACTCCACCCACTACGTGCGCTCTGGTGGGACTGGAGTGTTCACGATGGGTGTGCGCAACAACGCCAAGCAGCAGAGAACGATAGAGTTCGTGCCCGTGATGTATGAGCAGGGCGGATATCAGAGTTCTGTTGAGCCTGCATGGGTGAGCGTGTCCCCATCGAAGCTCACGCTCGATGCTGGGGAGAGCGCTGTGCTGACCATAACGGTAAGCCCGCCTGAGGGCACGCCCACTGGGTACTATCAGGGCATGCTCGCCCTCAGAAGCAGCGCGTTTCCAGAGCAGCTCAGGTACTATTCCATATACGTGTACGAGCCCCTCACAGAGCCCATCACAAAGCAGTTCGAGGTTGCTGAGGGCACGGAGACGGAGGCCATACTCGCTGTGGTGAGCTGGAACGAGTTCGAGGGCGTGAACAGCAAGGTGGAGGTCAGGCTGGTCTCCCCAGAGGGAGCGACCCACACGGGAACAGAGAGAAGCGAGATTTCGGGCTGGATAGAGGGTGCCCGAATGACAGAGAGCACCTCCATCTCCCATACCACCCGCATCTACGTGAAGAGTCCCATGGCAGGCACGTGGACGCTCGAGATGATGCCCGAGGTGGCAGCTGGCATCAGCTTCAGGGTGATACTCAACCCCACCCCAGAGACCCTCAGTAACTATGGAGTGGAGGGGTAACCTCATCATCCTGCCCCTCCCCTTTTGCCTCTGGGCGTTTGCCGTGCCACTTTTCCGCTGACCGCGACCCACAGGTGCGCAGTTTGGATTATTCGCAAGCCTTAAATAGAATGGGCTTTTATGGTGATATTGTGCAGTTTGCAAAAAACTGTGCAATATAGAGATGGAGGGATGCTTGTGAGTGAGAAGATAGCACTGATAGCGTGCGAACCGCCATACAACAAGAACAGGACGTTTACTGCGGCGAGAGTGGCTCTGGCTGCCCAGATGGAGGAGGACATCGACGCCACCCTCGTGCTCATGGAAGATGGAGTGTATGCAGGGATGAAGGACCAGAAGAGCGAGCAGTTCTTGACCACGGGTAGCATCATCAGGGACTTCATGGACCTTGGAGGCAAGGTGCTGGTATGTGGCATGTGCATAAAGGAGAGGGGAATTCCAGAGAGCGAGCTGATAGAAGGGTGCGAGATCATCGACATCCACAGACTGATTGCCACCATTCACGAGTCTGACAAGGTGCTGTACTTCTGAGGTGAGTGCGTGACAAAGAAGGCGCTTGTGATAGGAAAGCACGGGGCACATCATATCGAGGGAGCGTACGCACCATTCATGGTGGCGCTCGCCTCGTGCTCGAGGGGATACGACACCACGGTGTTTCTCATATGGGACGCCGTGGAGCTGGCACAGGAGGAGGTGGCGAAGTCCATTCAGGCACCCAGCTCCCCATCGCTCTATGAGATGATGAGAGATGCCATTGAGATGGGCGCGGAGGTGTACATCTGTGACAGGAGCGCTGCGATGCGCGACATCACCACCCCTGAGGGGCTGGTGGAGGGTGTGCAGTTCAGAGATGCGTTTGAGCTGATAGACCTCGTGGACGAGGCAGATGTGGTGCTCGACTTTTGACCATAGAGGAAAAAGCATGCTGAAACCAACGCCAAGCGTGCTAAGGATTCAGGATATCGATTACGAGTTCATCGAGAGGGTGAGGGAGTTTGGAGACCCCCTCGCCTGCTACCAGTGTGGAACGTGCACAGCGAGCTGTCCGTCTGGAAGGCGTACCGCTCTCAGGGTCAGGGAGCTCGTGAGGCTGGCAGGGATGGGGCTCAAGGACGAGGTACTGAGCGACGAGGACGTGTGGGCGTGCACCACGTGCTACAACTGTTATGAGCGCTGCCCGAGAGATGTAAAGCCCGTAGAGGTGCTCATTGGAATCCGCAACATCGCCGTGGAGCAGGGCTTCATGCTGGAGGGGCACGTGAGGACGTGCAAGAGCCTGATGAAGTACGGGCATGCAGTCTCCATCGACGAGAAGGTGATGAAGATGAGGGAGGAGCTTGGGCTTCCACCACTTCCGCCCACGATATACGCCCATGAGGACGAGCTTGCGAAGGTGAGAGATGTGCTGTTCTCCAAGTTCGTGCCGAAGAAGGTGGAAGAGTGAGCGACTTTGCGTTCTTTCTGGGATGTATAATGCCCAACAGATATCCGGGCATCGAGGCTGCAACGAGGTTCGTGATGGACAGGCTGGGATACACGCTGCACGACATGGAGGGTGCCTCGTGCTGTCCTGCGCCGGGCGTGTTCAAGTCCTTCAACAGGGAGACATGGCTCGCAACGGCTGCGCGCAACCTCGTGATTGCAGAGGAGATGGGGCACGACATCATGACGGTGTGCAGCGGGTGCTATAGCACGCTGTTCGAGGCAAACCACGAGCTGCAGAGCGACCCAGAGATTAGGGAGAGGGTAAACGCCATACTCGCAGAGCTGGGGCTGGAGTACAGGGGCACCATCAGGGTGAGGCACATCGCCGAGATACTGGGCTACGAGGTCGGACCATGGGGCATAGGCGACCACGTGGTGAGAAAGCTCGACATGAAGATTGCGGTGCACTATGGGTGCCACTTCCTGAAGCCCTTCAAGAAGAAGATGATTGACAGCCCAGAGAACCCATCCATCCTCGAGAATTTCATTCGGGAGCTTGGAGCCACCCCGGTGCCCTACAGGGACGCGATGATGTGCTGTGGTGCTGGTGGTGGTGTGAGGGCTGGCGAGAGCGATGTGGCGCTCGACATGACCAGAGAGAAGCTCATCAATATCAGGGCTGCGGGTGCGGATGCCATACTCGATGTGTGCCCGTTCTGCCATCTGCAGTTTGACAGGGGACAGGCGGAGCTCAAGCAAAGGTATGGGGAGGAGTACAACATACCCGTGGTGCACATCTGCCAGCTTCTGGCATATGCCATGGGAAAGGACGATGTGGGACTGGACGCTCAGGCAGTCAAGGGAGAGCTCAGGGCAAAGAAGGGGGTGATGGCGTGAGCAGAGATGAGCCCAGAATAGGGTTTTTCATATGTCACTGTGGCGAGAACATCGCTGGTAAGGTGGACGTCAAGGAGGTGGCAGAGTATGCCTCCCAGCTGCCGGGGGTGGTGTACTCCACGGACAACATGTTCATGTGCTCCACAGAGGGCACCAACCTGATAAAGGAAAAAATAGAGGAGTTCGGGCTCGACCGCACCATTGTGGCATCGTGCTCTGTGCGCCAGCATGGGCCCACCTTCATGAAGGTGCTCTCAGAGATGGGCATCAACCCCTACTTCCACGAGCAGGTGAACATCAGGGAGCAGTGTTCGTGGTGCACCGATGACCCAGAGGAGGCAACCGAGAAGGCAAAGGCGCTCGTGAGGGGGGCAGTGATGCGCTCGCGCCTCGCAGAGCCAGTGGAGAGAAAGAGAATCGATGTGGTGCCAGCAGCGCTCGTGATAGGCGGTGGCGTGGCAGGGATGACCGCTGCGAGGGACATCGCAGACAGGGGCATCAAGACGTACGTGGTGGAGAGGGAGCCCTCGGTGGGCGGGCACATGACGATGCTCAACAAGACATTCCCAACCGACGAATGTCCCATGTGCTCTGAGGCTCCGCTGCTCAATGCGGTGAGGGACAACCCCAACGTGGAGCTGTACACCCTCGCAGAGGTGGTGGGCGTGAAGGGCACGATGGGCGACTACCATGTGACCATCAGGCAGAAGCCAAGATACGTTGACCCGCTGAAGTGCACGAGCTGTGGCGTGTGTGCAGAGCACTGCCCAGTGGAGGTGGAAAATGAGTGGGACAGGGGCTTTGGCATCCGGAAGGCGATATACAAGCCCTTCCCACAGGCGATTCCCGCCACCTTCCTCATAGACGATGAGCACTGCATAAGGTGCGAGACGTGCTCTTATGTGTGCCCGCCCAAGGCAATCGACCGAAGCCAGACCGAGAGGACAATCGAGGTGGATGTGGGCACCATCGTGGTGGCAACGGGCTATGAGGAGTACGACCCATCCGAGATTGAGCCCTACGGGTATGGGAGGTACGAGAATGTCATCACGCAGCTGCAGCTTGAGCGCATGCTCTCCCCTGTGTCGCTCACCGAGGGACACATCACAAGACCCTCGGACGGCAAGGTGCCCAAGAGCGTGGCAATCATCAACTGCGTGGGGTCGAGAAACGAGCAGGTGGGCAACGCCTACTGCACTGGGGTGTGCTGCATGTTCTCAATCAAGAATGCCAAGATACTAAAGGAGCACATACCAGACGCCAACGTGTATGTATTCTACATAGACATACGCACCCCTGGTCTGAACTACGAGGAGTACTACAAGGGCGCTCAGCGGCAGGGCATACAGTTCATACGGGGAAGGCCGGGCGAGATAACAGAGGACCCAGTGAGCAAGAACCTCATCGTGCGTGCAGAGGACACGCTCAGAGGAAGGCCCATCGAGGTGGAGGCAGACCTCGTGGTGCTCTCCGCCGCCATGGTGCCTCCCAAGGGCGTTGGCAAGGTGGCACACAAGCTGGGGCTGCTTCGGGGTAAGGAGGGTTTCTTCAAGGAGCTACACATCAAAATGGCACCCGTGGACTCCAACAAGGCAGGCATCTTCCTCGCTGGCTCTGCGCAGGGACCCAAGGACATCACCACCAGCGTGGCCCATGCGAGGGGCGCAGCCTCCGCTGCCTCCATACCCCTCGAGAAGGGCTATGTGGAGAAAGACCTGATTACGGCGGTGATTGATCCAGAGCTGTGCACAGAGTGCATGGCGTGCGTTGCCGTGTGTCCCGCGAGCGCCATCGAGGTGGTGGAGCAGGAGGTCGAGGATGATGGACGCATGCAAGTGAGGAAGACGTTGCGCGTGAACGATGCGGCGTGCATCGGCGGTGGGACGTGTGTACCCGCATGTCCCACTGGAGCAATCCAGCTCAGGACGTTCAGGGACGAACAGCTCGAGGCGCAGCTCGAGGGCATACTCTCTCACAGAGAGGTGAGCACATGAGCATCGTGTCCATCACGTGCATGGAGTGCGGATACGGCGCAGCAGACACCGCTGGCGTGATGAGGATGAAGTACGACCCCGAAATCAAAATCGTGCGGGTGCCCTGTGCTGGAAGGGCGAGGGCAGCACACCTTCTCGAGGGGTTCCAGCGGGGAGCAAGGGCAATGGTGGTCGTGGGATGCTGCCTTGGCTCGTGTGCATACTCTGGCGGCAACTTCGTGACACTGCGAAAGGTGAAGCTGGTGAAGAGGTTTCTCGAGGAGATGGGATACGACCCCGACCGTGTGAACCAGTACACTGCGAGGGCAGCAGAGGGCGACACCATCACAGGAGACTTTGAGGACGTGATGAAGAAGGCTGACAAGGGTCCAGACATCGCACCCAACCTCGTGGAGCGTGCTCTGAGGGAGGTCAAAGAGTCGAGAGAGTACTACGGGGTGACTGTGAGATGACTGTGTATCAGCTCCGTCCTGAGGGGTGCGAGAGGTGCGCCATAGAGCTGAAGCTTGAGGGAAAGGACGAGGATGTCGAGGATGTCGCATACATCACTGGCTTCGTCACTGTGGACGATGCGGACACCCTCGTGGAAATCAGGGAGAGACACGACAAGGTGGTGGCATACGGGACGTGCGCCACCCATGGCGGAATATTCGGGCTTGCCAACCAGCGGGGTGCCTATGTGGTGCCCGTGGACAGGGTCATCAGCGTGGACGAGAAGGTGCTGGGATGCCCCCCAAGAGGCCCTATGGACAGTGGAGACATGCTGTGCAGGATGTGCGAGCGGGTGCGCGAGGGCAAGCTGGTGGAGGGTTTCCACAGGCTGAACCACACCACTCCAGAGGACGTGTGCCTCAACGAAGCGGGGTTCGTGTGCTCTGGCACCCTCTCTCTGAACTGTGCTCCCCGTGGCGAGCGGTGCATAGACTTCGGGCTTCCATGCAGAGGGTGCGTGCCCCTGAGCGACGACCAAGGCGCAAGGCTAATTGACGAGGTGGGTTCGCTCGCCCTGAAGGTGGAGGTGGACGTCCGTGCCACCGACTGGGGCACCGACATGCTCGGACACAGACCAGACAACTTGACCCGCTCCTTCCCAGACCTCGTGGGCACGTTCTTCAGGTTCACCCTTGCCTCAGCCCCAGTGAACAGGGGGGTGAGGGAGAGCACTGGAGACCTCTACGCCGACGTGTTCGTGGGAAGGCTCGCAGAGGAGGCGGTGTACATCGCCTCCCGTATATTCGGCGTGAGGGGCGTGTCCGCAGCCCTGAACCTCACAGAAGCGCTGGAGAAGATATTCGGGATAGAGGTGAGCGATGCCACAAGGCAGATACGGGAGGAGCTGCGCTCCCATGGCAGGGCGCTCGCAGATGCCGCAGAGGCGATGGACTCTGAAAAGTATGGGCAGGCAAAGCAGAACATCATCAGGATAGCTGGGGACATCAACCTCTCCAACGTTGCCATAGGGGGCTTTAGACGTCCCATCGAGGGATACGAGGACTTCGATGCCTACAGAGCCCGCTCGTTCGAGTTCAGAGCTGGCGAGAGCGAGATGAAAGACGCCCTCACGAGAATCAGGGTGTCGGTGGACAATGACGGAGTGATAGTGGGGTGGGAAAGTGAAGTTCTCTGACCTTAAAGAACAGGTGATTGACCCGGGATACTGCATAAGGTGCGGGCTTTGTGCCTCGTTCTGCAGGCACATCGAGCTCGTGGATGGCGTGCCCACGATGGTGGGCAAGTGCACGCTCGATAAGGGAGCGGTGGCGTGCAGCCTGTGCTATGACAACTGTCCCCAGACGCTCGTTGTGCGTGGAGATGGGATAGGAAGGGCGCTGGACGTGGTGGCTGCCCGCTCCACAGAGCCGGCGGTGCTCGAGGTGGCACAGGATGGCGGGGCGGTGAGCGAGATGCTGAGGTATCTGTTCGAGTCTGGGAGCATCGAGGCGGCAGTCATCACGGAGCACACGAGGGAGCTTCGCACCAAGGCGAGCGTAATCACGTCGGCAGACGAGGTGCTGAGGGGTGCTGGAGCCAAGTACTCCTCTTCCCACAGCCTCGCGCTCGTGAGCAGCCTCGTAAAGCAGGGCACAGAGCGCATCGCCGTGGTGGGCACGCCCTGTCAGATAAGGGGGCTGTCCAATGCCACGAAAAGGCTGTTTGGCGACAAGCTCGAGCCCATCAAGATAGGGCTGTTCTGCATGGAGAACTTCGACTACGAGAAGCTGCACGCACTGCTCGCCGAAAGGGGAATCACACACATCAGAAAGATGGCCATAAGAGAGGGCACCCTCTTTATCACGAAGATGGATGGCAGTGTGGAGGGCATAGACATCAGGGAGCTGGACGAGGCAGTGCTCGGTGGGTGCAGACACTGTGTGGACTTCACGGCAGAGCACTCTGACATCTCCGCAGGTTCAGTGGGCTCTGAGCAGGGGTACACCACCCTCATCATCAGGACAGAGCGGGGCAGGGAGCTGTTCGAGGCGTGCCTGGGTGCGGGGAGGCTGGAGACTGCATCCGTGGACTCTGGCATCGTGCTAAAGCTCGCCGAACTCAAGCGCAAAAAGAACGAGCCGCTGCCCACCCCACCATCAGAGCGCCTCAGGGTGATGGAAGAGCTAAGGAAGAGCGATGGTGCCACCATCCCCGAGCTCAGCGAGCGCACGGGGCTTTCGCGGAGAGAGGTGTGGCTTCACGTGATGCGGCTGAGGCAGCAGAGGGCAGTGGAGGCTGTGGGCATGCGCGATCGCTATGACGTGTGGAAGCCTGTGCCCAGCACAGCACAATCACAATCAACGTAGGTGAGGTGTTGAAGGATGGACTACGATGAGGAGCTGGATGTGAGAGGACAGGTGTGCCCATATCCATCTCTCAGGACGAGACAGGCACTGATGAAGATGGCACCTGGCAAGGTGCTGAAGGTGATTTTAGACCACCCCCCAGCCAAGGACAACGTCAGAAGAGAGGTGGACAAGATGGGGCACGAGTTTCTCGGCATAGAGGATAACGATGGGGAGTGGAGCCTCTACTTCAGGGTGGTAAGGTAGGGCACCACTCGCCCTCCCTTTTTTCAGAATTTTAGAAGGCCGTCTTTTAGAAGTCCGTCTTTATTCTGAACTGGTCGATTTCAGATACCTTGAGCCCAGAGAGGAACATCTCAGCGGTATTGCGTATGTCCTTGGACTTGGTAATGGCTCTGCCCACCACCAGGATGTCCGCACCCGCATCGAGAGCCTGCTGCATGTTGTCCATCCTTATCCCGCCAGCCACCGCTATCAGGCTGGTGGGAGAAGCCTCCTTGACCTCTGTTATCCTCTCCCATGCATGGCTCTCTGCGCCCTCGGCGTCGATTGCCCTGTGAAGCTCCACGATGTCTGGCTTGATGCTCAGCCGCCCGAGCAGCCCAGCAGGCTCTTTTACGTTGAGCATGTCTATGCACGAGTATATGCCAGTCTTTTTTGCCTCCGAGATTGCGCTCTCTATGGTGCTGAGGGGAGCGAGCCCAGAGACCACCACACCATCCGCTGCCGCATCCGCAGCCATCCTTGCCTCGAGGTTGCCAGTGTCCAGTGTCTTGAGGTCTGCCATGATGAAGGCATCCCTTCGAACCGCTCGCATCCTCTCTATGATTGAGAGTCCATAGCGCTTGATGAGCGGCGTTCCAGCCTCGAATATCACGTGGTCGCTGTGGGGCACCTCCCTCAGAACCCTCTCCACGTGGGCGATGTCTGGGATGTCTATCGCAATCTGCAGGTATGGTGGGTCGAACAGCTTGAGTACCCTGTAGCCCATGATGGGGTGCACGTCCCTGTCCTTCTCCTCGAGCACCTTGTCGATGCTCGGAAATCCCTCCATGGCGCGGGCAATGGCGAGCTTGGTGGCTCCATAGTTGTAGCGGTACAGCCTGTCGAAGTCCTTTGCCTCTGGATGGATGAACACACTCACCACCATCACGAGCTCCTCTACCTTATCTCTTGGAATGATGCCCGCCTGAACGCTGTCGGCAACTGCAAGCGCCACGGCGCTCTGGGCGGGACCGAACACCTTGGCAGCGTCCTCCATGGACCGCACGGTCACCTTGGGCACGATTAGAGTGGCTGGCTTGGTGAGCAGGTTGGGCCTTATCACTGCCAGCAGTGGAGTGTGGCCCATGGACAGGGTAGAGAGCCCTGCGGCGAATGCCTCGCCCACGGGTCCATCCTTGTCGCCTATCATGAGGTCGATGTGCGCAAGCTCTGGCTCCTCACCTATGAGTGCTTCTCCCACTAACAGCAACCGCATCACCCTGTTTGAGTTGCACTACCCTGAGTGCGTATATAAAGCTACCTCATCCTCCCCATACCTCATTCTCCCCAGCCTGTCGAGCGCTGTCCATCGATGTGTCCCTTCACCTGCTCTCATAGCCGAGCATGGGATGCATCCATCGTATCACTCCAGCACCCGTCGTATCACTCCAGCACCCGCACTCTCCTTCCCTCTATCTTGAGCTTTCCCTCGAGGTACAGCCTCACAGCTTCTGGGTATATCTTGTGCTCCTGCTCGAGAATGCGGGCTGAGAGCGTCTCCTCGGTGTCGTCCTCCCTCACCTCCACACACCTCTGGATGATGATGGGACCGTGGTCCACCTCTCTATCAACGAAGTGCACCGTGCATCCTGCCACCTTCACGCCGTACTCCAGCGCCTGCCTCTGGGCATGCAGCCCCCTGAATGCGGGAAGCAGGGCTGGGTGTATGTTGAGCATCCTGCCCTCGTATGCATCGAGGAGCGTGTCGCCAACGATGCGCATGTAGCCAGCGAGCAGCACGAGCTCCACACCATGCTCCTCAAGCACCTCGAGCACCTTCTGCTCATACTCCTCCTTTGTGGGGTATGCGTGGGGATTGATGTACACTGCCTCTATTCCGTGTCTTCTCGCCCGCTCCAGCGCATACGCACTGGCACGGTCCGATATCACCACCCCTATTCTTGCATTTTTGATATATCCGCCCTCGATGTGATCTATGATGGACTGCAGGTTGGAACCCCTTCCAGAAGCCAGCACGCCTATTACCCTCTCACTCATGGTCATCTCCCTGCAATGGAGTTGAACGAGAGGTTAATAGCCTTTGTCCGGCATCGTGGAGAAACATTTTTATGTTCATGCAACTGCAAAGATTATAATTAGCTAATAAGTACTGGAAGGTGAGGGATATGGCAGATACCGTTCAGTTCGTGCAGAACCTCAAGAGGCTGCTCGAATCGAATGCAGTCAGGGGGTTACTAAAGAGCATTGGTGGATTTGAGGCCATCGAGAGATACCTTGCCATATATGCAGGCTGCAGGAATGCAGGGGGGATGAAGGAGAAGATAAACAGCTCTCTTCTCTCTGGTGTGCTCTCACAGGCGGCAGCGAGGTTTGGCGTGGACGAGGAGACGCTCAAACATACGCTTGAAGACGATGCCTACCGGAGGGGCACCGCCAACGTTCTTGCCAGCATAGGGGAGTTTGGAATCACAATGCCCCAGAGGCTCGTCGCCCCGTTTCTCGTGGTGTGGAACTTCACAACTAAGTGCAACCTCAGGTGCAAGCACTGCTATGCTGCTGGAAGGAGAGGGGAGCTCAGCTTGGAGCAGAAGCTGGATGTGGTTGACCAGCTTGCAGATGCTGGAGTGGTTGCTCTTGCCATCTCTGGTGGAGAGCCTCTGATGGAGGACGACCTCTGGGAGGTGGCGTCTCATGCCGCAGAGCGCGGTCTTGTGGTAAACGTTGCCACCAACGGCACGCTGATAGACGAGGATGCTGCACTGAAGCTGAAAGAGGCTGGCACGACCTACGTGGAGATAAGCCTCGACTCGTACATACCAGAGGTGCACGATACATTCAGGGGCGTGAAGGGAGCGTATGAGCGCACAATAGAGGGCATCAGGCACTGTGTGGAGGCGGGGCTCATGGTGGGCATCGCCACCACCGCCACGAAGCTGAACATAGAGCACATCCCGCACATCATAGAGCTCGCAAGGAATATGAAGGTGGACAGTGTCGTGGTGTTCAACCTCGTGCCCACTGGTAGGGCAAGCCAGAACCTCGAGCTTGACCTCGACCCACAGGAGAGATGGAGGCTGCTGAACTACCTGTATGACGAGTTAGAAAAGGGCGAGCTCGAGGTGTTCTCCACCTCACCAGCCTATGCGGTCGTGGCGCTGCAGAGGGTGGCAAAGGGAGAGGGACACGAGATATCTCCAACCCACTTCGCTGGCATGAAGGTGTCCACCGAGAGCTTCGAGCATGCCAACATTCTCGCAGAGTTCATAGGCGGATGTGGTGCTGGCAGGATATACTGTGGAATAGAAGCAAACGGCGACATCACGCCCTGTGTGTTCCTGCCCATTGTGGTGGGAAACGTTCGGGAGGGCTTTCAGAAGGTGTGGCTCGAGAGCGATGTGCTCAACAGCCTGAGAGACAGGGATGGAGAGCACTACGAGTGCAGAGGGTGTGAGTACAGATACGTATGTGGAGGGTGCCGTGCCCGTGCATATGGCTACACTAAGGATGTCCTCGCAGCAGACCCCGGATGCCGCTTGGTAGAGGAGGTAAGCACAGTTGGAGGTAATGCTCATCAACCCTCCAGCACCATCGGCCATTAAAGACGTGCTCGATGTATCCTCCCCTCCGCTTGGGCTCGCATATCTGGCTGCAGTGGCAAGGGAGGAGGGCTTTGATGTGGGTATCGTGGACTGCATCTCAGAGGGTATAGGGCATGAGGAGCTCTCCAGCATACTGCGGCGGGAGCAGCCAGACCTCGTGGGCATCACCGCCACCACCCCCTCTGTGATAGATGGCTACATGGTGGCGAGGATGGCAAAGGAGATTGGCTCTACGGTGGTCATGGGTGGTGTGCACCCATCAGCGCTTCCCGTGGATACGCTATTGGAGTGCCCTGCCATAGACATCGTGGTGATTGGAGAGGGTGAGAACACCCTTAGAGAGATACTCGGGAGACACGATGCTGGAAGGGATATGGAGGATGTTCGGGGCATGGAGGATGTTCGGGGCATCGCATACAGGGAGAACGGAAGGATAGTGGTCAACGAGCCAAGACCCCTCATAAAAGACCTAGACAGTCTGCCCCTGCCAGCGTTTGACCTCTTGCCTCTCCCCACCTTCAAGAAGCATAAGTTCGGCGTGGTGATGACCTCGAGGGATTGTCCATTTAAGTGCACATTCTGCTCTTCATCCACTCTGTTTGGCAGCAGGTGGAGGGGACATTCTCCAGAGAGAGTGCTGGAGGAAGTAAAGCTGCTGCACGATGAGTATGGGGTGGGGGATGTAGAGGTTCTGGATGACACCTTTACACTCAGCAAGAAGAGAGCCACGATGATATGTGAGCTGCTCTCTTCAGAGCTGGACATCGCATGGGCGTGCTCCTCGAGGGTGGACACCATAGACCACGAAATGCTTGCCAAGATGAGGGGGGCTGGTGTGCACACAATATTCTACGGCATCGAGTCTGGAAGTGATGAGACGCTGAAAAGGGTGGGAAAGGGCATCACCACAGCCAAGGCAGAGACTGCAGTGAGGGCAACACGCAATGAAGGAATAGCTCTCCTCGGCTCTTTTATGATAGGCTTTCCCTTCGAGAGGGCAGAGGATATCAGAAAGACGCTTGAGTTTTCGCAGCACGTTGGGGTGGAGTATGCGCAGTTCAGCATTGCCACCCCCTATCCTGGCTCGATGCTGTGGGAGGTTGCCAACACAGAGGGTGTTCTGCTCACCAGGGACTGGAGACGGTACACAGCCCTCGAGCCCATAATGAGGCTGAAGTATCTCAGCCCGGAGGATGTGAAGCGGTGGCTCTACAGGGCATGGGTGGGCTTCTATCTCAGACCGAGGTACATCGTGCGGGACATGGTGAAAAGAAGGGGCATGCTGCTCAGAACTGCTCTCAGGAAGCTGCCCATCCTTCTGAGGCTCAATAGGGGTAGAGTTATGTAGGGGAATGCTCACCTCTGATGCGAGGTGTCCCATTGAGCAGCTCATCAGTTCACAGGAGTGTATCGGCGCTCGTTCCTCTCCTCTCTGCGGCCTTTCTCATGGTGCTCGTGGAGGTGCTCTCGCTCGTGCTCGCCCCATTCATGGATGCCAGTGGCTACTACGCCTTTGGAGCAGAAGGAAGGTACAACCCAGTGAGCACCCTCCTGTACATCGTGCTCATCCTCGGGTTCACCCTCGTGCTGCTGCTCGCCATAAGGTATGGCAAGGGCTGGGTGATACAGGCGACCATACTGGTGGCACTGGCGTCCACTCTGTACTACGTGTTCTCGGCGGTGCTTGGGGCATATACCTCCTGGTATGCGCCCATAAGCCTTGGTGCCTCGCTGATGCTCACATTGGTGCTGTGTGTGCACTCAGAGTGGTATGTGGTGGACATCTATGGCGTGCTCATAGGTGCAGGGGCAGCGGCAATATTCGGGGTGTCGCTCTCTGTGCTGCCTGTGGTGCTGCTGCTCATTGCCCTCGCCATATACGATGCCATAGCGGTGTACCACACCCGACACATGCTCACACTGGCAGAGGGTGTGCTCCCGATGCACCTTCCAGTGATGCTGGTGGTGCCCGCCAAGCGAGGATTTTCGCTCAGACGCATGGAGTCCGTCGGTGCGAAGGGCGCAAATGGAGGGAGAGAAGCATACTTTCTCGGGCTCGGGGATGCGGTGATGCCCGCAATGCTGGTGGTGTCCGCAGCCGTGTTCAGCCCCGCTCCACCAGTGCTCGGATGGGCGAATCTACCAAGCGTTCTGGCGGTGGTGGGCTCGCTGCTCGGCTTTGCCATTCTCATGCTGGTGGCGCGCAGTGGGAAGCCACAGGCGGGTCTGCCCTTCCTGAACAGCGGAGCGCTCGTGGGCTACGTGCTCGGGTGCGCCATTGCGGGGGTGGCGGTGCTGTGAGGGTGCTGGAGCTAAGCTTGAAGCGTGTGCACTCCCGCACCACGGAGCTCACTTGAACCTTGGTCTTTCAGAGAGCCTTGTGCTCATCGAGAGAGGTCTCGTTGGCAGCCCCTCACACTCCCTCATTATCCTGTTCCTGAGCTCCTCAGGGCTCATCTGCTCTATGTGGGGTCTGCTCCTTTCGGAGAGAGAGCGGACAGTGATGCTCAGCAGCCCGCTCTTTCTCTCCTTCTCGCCCACCACTGCCACATAGGGTATCCACTCCACGCCAGCCTCCCTGACTTTCTTGCCCACGCTCTCCTCCCTGTCGTCCACATCCACCCTCACGCCCTGCAGGCGGTCGAGCAGCGAGAGGGCGTAATCCACGTGCTCCTCAGACACGGGAATGATGCGGAGCTGGGTGGGCGAAAGCCATGTGGGCAGCGTCGGAAGCCTTCCGTCCTGCTGGCACAGGTGTGCCCTCTCGAGAAGCGCATACATGCAGCGCTCTATGGCGCCAGAGGGGGAGCAGTGCAGGATAATGGGATGCCTCAAGGAGCCATCCTCATCGGTGTAGGTGATGTCATAGCGCTCTGCGTTCTCCACATCTATCTGCACTGTGGACAGAGCGCTCGCCTTGTCCAGCGCATCGATGAAGTTGAACTCGAACTTGAGCACGAAGTAGAAGGGCCTTTCACTCCAAAGCTCGAGGAGAACGGGCTTTTGCACCGCACGGGCAAGGCTTGCCACGAACTCCCTGTTCTCCTCATAGAACTCTCGGGTCATCCTCACGGCTACCTCATAGTCCTGCAGCCCGAGCCCGATGCTCTCGAGAGTGCGCATGCACAGGTGGTACTGCTGATAGAACTCCTCCATGGCCTGCGTCATGTCCCTGCACAGAGTGTGCATATCGGGCATGGTGAACGCCCTGAGCCTCCTTAGTCCCACGAGCTCTCCCCGCTTTTCCAGCCTGAAGCTGTAGCGTGTGAGCTCGAACATCTTGAGCGGCAGGTGTCGGTGGGAGAGCACCATGTCGTGGCTCATGAGAAACTGCCCAAAGCACGCCGCAAACCTCAAAAACAGCATCTTCTTGTCGGTCGCTATCGCATACTGGCGTGCTGGAAAGCGGTCGAGATAGCGTCTGAGCGTGGGGTGGTTCATGTCGTACATGATGGGCGTCTCCACCTCCATCGCCCCATACTGGGCTGCCTGCTGCAGCACGAACTGCTCCAAGAGCCCCTTGATGAGCCTGCCCTTTGGATAGTACCTTAGGTTGCCAGAATCACTGCCCTCCTCGTAGTCCACGAGCTCGAGCCTCTTCATGAGCTCCACGTGGGGAGGAATCCTGTCCACTGCCCTCTTCTTCTCGGTCTCGTAGGTCAGAAACTTCTTGAGGCTCTGATGGTCTGCAAAGTCGAACCGCTCTGGCTCTACGAGCTCTCCCTCTGGGGTCAGGATGTAAAAGGAGGATACGAGCCGCTCCTCTGCCGTCAGGGCTTGCGGCACGTCCACCCGTCCTGCCGGGGCAATGCTCACGCTCTTTGCGTGCCGCTCCAGCTCTATCGTCTTGGAGAGCTCAGAGAGGGGATGACCCTTGCACGAGAGCCTGAACGCCTTGTACCATCCAAAGGGCGCCCTCATCACGGTGTACCCACGGGATGCGAGCTGCTCCTCCATAATCCTCAGGGCGTGCATCGCAGCCTCTGGAGAAGACAGGCTCGAGCTAAGATGTGCATAGGGGTAGAGCACGATGTTCGATGTGTTGACCTTGTGGGCAACGTCCTCTATATTCTCCAGCGCCCTTCGAGCCACCTCCTCGATGTCTGCCTCATCGCCCTTCTCCACGGCTGTGAACACCGTCAGGGCTTCCTCCATCCTGCCAGCTCGGGAGGCATCGTCTATGTCCTCTGCAACCCCGGTGCGCTTTTTTACCTCGTACTCCATGTAGTCGCAGTGAATCAGCAGCAGCCTCATGTGCACACCCTCAACGCCATAGCATCCTCTGAGCTTGTATTTATCCCTTTATGCATGCAAAAGCTTTTTGAGCACCCTCTCCATAGGGGTGTGGGTGAAGCATTGGTGAGGGTGGTACATGTCTAAGATCGGTGTGGGCGTCTTGGGTGCTACTGGAGCTGTGGGACAGAGATTCGTGGAGTTTCTCCAGGACCATCCTTGGTTCGAGATAACGAGCCTTGCAGCTTCTGAGAGGAGCGCTGGCAAGCCATACCGAGAGGCTGTCAGCTGGCGACTGTCGAGCCCGTTTCCAGACCATCTTGGCGATATGGAGGTGGTGAACGCCAGCGACCCAGAGCAGGTGGATGCAAAAATCGTGTTCTCCGCACTTCCATCTGGAATTGCCGCCACGCTGGAGGACAGATACGCGGATGCGGGGTTCGTGGTGGCGAGCAACGCCTCGGCAAACCGAATGAAGGACGATGTGCCGCTGGTGATTCCAGAGGTGAACGCCGAGCATCTCTCCCTCGTGGACGTACAAAAGGACAGGAGGGGCAGAGATGGCTTTATCGTGACCAATCCCAACTGCTCGACCATCATGCTCACGCTCGCCCTTCGACCCCTCGTGGACATGGGCATCGTGGATGTCAAGGTGGCGACTATGCAGGCGGTCTCTGGTGCCGGGTTCAATGGTGTATCCTCGATGGCGATACTGGACAACATCATCCCCTACATAGCCGGTGAGGAGGGCAAGATGGAGAGCGAGCCCCTCAAGCTGCTCGGAACGCTGGATGGGGACAGAGTTATAAACGCCTCGTTTTCGATAAGCGCCAGCTGCCACCGTGTTCCCGTGATGGATGGGCACACCGAGGCAGTGTGGGTGCAGCTCGAGCAGAGCGCAAGTGCAGAGGATGTAAGGCAGGCGATGCTCTCGTTTGAGCATGGGCTTGAGGGGCTTCCCTCGCTGCCAGAGCGCTCGCTGCTCGTACACGATGCCGAGGACAGGCCCCAGCCAAGGCTCGACCGAGACATAGGGAAGGGCATGACCGTGTCGGTGGGCAGGATAAGGGATGGAATCAGGTTCATTGTGATGGGGCACAACACCATTCGGGGTGCAGCAGGTGCCAGTGTGCTCAACGCAGAGCTCATGGTGCAGAAGGGCATGGTGTGATGTCAGCCCCACCCTTTTTTTGCTGATGACATCATGCGACGGCTGTGAGTACCGCAAGACACACGCTGGTGTACATCGCCATGAAGCTGCCATATCCACCAAGGTTGAGCTCTGCTGCACCCTCCTCATCCGGACTTATGGAGAACACCCATGCCACGAGCCCCGCAGCTATCCCCATCACACCGCCCACCAGCATCACCCCAGAGGGGTCACTCGCCGAGAGCACGTATGCAATGGGAAGCGCGAGCAGTGCTATCCACGAGGGGGTGATGAGCCCGAGGGGTGGCTTGAGCTCGGTGGCAGTGTAGCTCGCGATGAACACGATCATGAACAGCACGAGTGCTGGCAGCCGCTCACTCATGCTGAAAAACGTGATGGCAGCAAGAACTATCGGGACGATAAAGCCCCCGATGCTCACCATTACCCTTGTGTTGAACACCTTGGGAAATCCCCCAGCATACTCGTCCACGAACGAAATGCCCTCCAGAGTCTCGACGAGCCTTGCCTCACCCATGGTCAGGTTGGGCTTGAGGGTTCTGATGCTCCCCACGCACACCTCGACTGGATAGAGCAACATGATGAGCAGAACGAAACCGGCAATCACGAAGCTGTTCAGGGCGGAGAAGTGCACCCGCCCCATGAGGCACAGCGTCACGATGAGAAGGGCCACCATCCACATGCTGGCAAACCTCGTGTAGAAACTGACACCCAAAAGCTCCCTCATCCCAACACCAAGATGGGATTGAGTGAGACACTATTTAAGGTTTGCATGATAAATACTCTGGACTATGGCGAGTTCTAAGGGCGAGTTCTAAGGGCACTATCTTCTTCTATGTGCAGTACATAGCATAGCCCATGAAGATTGCAATCACAGGAAAGGGAGGAGTGGGCAAGACCACCCTTGCGGGCACGCTGGCTCGGCTGATGGCAAGGGACGGTTTCGATGTGGTGGCAATCGATGCCGACCCGGACATGAACCTTGGCTCAGCCATTGGATGCGAGCCTCCAGAGCCCCTCATCAGCCACAGGGAGCTGATAGAGGAGAGGGCGTCCATGGGCGATGGGGTGTTCGTGTACAACCCCAAGGTGGACGATGTGCTCGATCGGTTCAGTGTGCTGTGTCCAGAGGGGGTGAGGCTGCTGGTGATGGGCACGGTGGACAAGGGGGGCTCTGGGTGCATGTGCCCCGAGACAGCGTTCCTCAAGGCGTTCTTGAGGCACGTGCTGCTCAGAGAGAAGAGCGTGCTGATAATGGACATGGAGGCTGGAATAGAGCACCTTGGAAGGGGTACTGCCAAGGGCTTTGACCTGATGCTCATCGTGGTGGAGAACGGGATGCGCTCTGTACAGACCGCCGAGAGAATCAAGAGCTTGAGCTCCGACATAGGCATAAAGAGGCTGGCGGCGGTGCTCAACAAGGCCAATGGGGACACCTCCAGAGTAGAGCAGAATATCCAAATGCTTGGAATACCCCTTCTGGGCAGCATTCCGCTCGATGAGAATGTGGCGAGGGCAGACAGGGAGGGCATCCCCCCCATAGAGCTTGGAGGAAGTGCCATCGAGGCGATTTGTAACATCAAGAACAGAATTCTCGAGATGCTCCCATCCCAACATTAAAATAGTATTCAATAGAATGAGCGATGGGGTGTGAAGGCATGCGCATCAGGGACCTCCTCAGCATGATGCAGCAGTGCTCCGAGGACGAAGTAGAGGAGATGCTGGAGCAGATAAAGCAGCGCTACGGAGAGGTGCCCTACATACTCACAAGAATGCGAAACAACCCGAAGCTCTTGCTCTCCAAGATACTCTATGATGCGGCCGTGCTGGATGGGTTCAACCACATCGATGCAAAGACTGTGGAGCTGATATCCATCGCGGTGGCCTCTGCTCTCAAGTGCAGGGCGTGCATAGACCTGCACGTGCGGGCAGCCAAGCGTATGGGAATATCCGACGAGGCAATCATGACCTCTATGCTCATCGCAGCCTCGCTCTCCAACGCCGCCGTGCTCTCCGAGGCCACTCGCTCGCTCGCCGATGCAACCGATGATGAGGCGTCCCAGAGCGGGGGCTGTCCAGAGTGCAGGATACCCGTTTTTGAGGAGTAGTTAGCTATATAAGCTCACCTCATGTATGCTGGCATGTGATGAAGCATGCTTAGCGTCAACGAAGGTGCGATGGCCGTCATTGAGGAAATGCTTGACTACACCGAAGAGCTGAAGGTCAAGGCACACGAGCTTTCCAATGGAGGGCTTGTGATCGACTGTGGTGTGGAGGTGGAGGGCAGCTATGCTGCTGGACTGATGTTCTCTGACGCGTGCATGGGCGGGCTCGCCACCACTTCCCTGCGCACGGGGGAGATAGCGGGCGTTCCCCTGCAGTTCATCGATGTGGTGTGTGACCACCCTGCCATAGCCTGCCTTGGGGCTCAGAAGGCGGGCTGGCAGATATCGGTCGGGGACTACTTTGCCATGGGCTCGGGTCCGGCGAGGGCACTGGCGCTCAAGCCCAAGAAGACGTATGAGCGCATCGAGTATGAGGACGACTCCGATGGTGCAGTGATTGCCCTCGAGTCCAGAAAGCTACCAGATGAGAAGGTGATTGAGTACATCGCGGAGAGCTGTGATGTGGACCCCTCGGGTGTGGTTGCCCTCGTGGCCCCCACGGCATCCATCGTGGGCAGCGTGCAGGTGTCCGCAAGGGTGGTTGAGACGGCGGTATTCAAGCTCAACGAGCTGGGATATGACACCAGAAAGATAGCAGTGGGCGCTGGATGTGCACCCATTGCCCCTGTGGTGAAGAACGACATGATGGCGATGGGTGCCACCAACGACAGCGTGATATACTACGGTGCTGTGCAGCTCTCGGTAAGTGAGTTCGACGAGGAGCTCTTCAAGAAGGTACCCTCAGAGACATCGAGGGACTACGGCAAGCCCTTCTATCAGACGTTCGAGGATGCTGGACACGACTTCTACAAGATTGACCCCTATATATTCGCTCCAGCCAGCATCACTGTGAACGAGCTTTCCACTGGGAAGACCTATCAGATGGGAAGGCTCAACGCAGAGGTGATACTGGAGTCTTATGGCATACAGAGGCTTTAAGCCTCTTAATTTTTTGCACAGCCCCCTATGAGGGACACGAATGAAGAGGCATTGCCGAACAATGGAGCACTCGGGAATGCCTTTATACCACCTCGGTACGTGGGGGCTCCCTTTCATGAGTCAGCACGCTTGTGGCAAGATGGCAGCACTGGAGGCTGGAGATGCCCGCATAGGGAGAACGACGAAACCCGCCATCTGAATTCTGAAAGCGACTTATTGCTCGCATGTTCGAGGCTCGTGGAGTGCATCCAAGCATGCGCTCGAGCATGCATCCAGCATATATGTCCTCGATGTACACCATGCGGGTGTTTGGGGTTGCCGAAAAGCCACCTTCGGGGTGCTCGCATGAGCGCACGAACCTCTCGAGCTTTTGGTCGCGGATGTCCACCCCCACGAGCCGAAGGCAGGCTGTGGCAAGGTAGGTCGTCCTGATGTCCGAGGTGCCCGCACCAAAGCCCCCATCTTCGCATCTCATATCCAGCACCCTCGATGCAACATCCTCCTCGTGTCCCCTTATCTCAAACCACTTACAGAGGACGAGCATCATCAGCAAAGTGCACAGGGGGGATGAAAAGCCTCCATAGCCCACATCGGCATTTCCGCTCCCAGCTCCCCTCAGGAACCCTTCTACATCCACCACCCTCCTAACCACACGAGCATATTCCTCGATGGGCTGCTCAAGAGCCAGAAGAGAGCCCAGTGCATAGTATGTCTTGAAGAGAGTGGGGGTCTCATCGAGCACCGCTCTGGCGTACTCCATGCTCCTCATGGGCTCTTGAGGGGTAACTCCCAGCCTCCTCAGACAGGAGAGGGCGTAGAAGGTGTCCTGAGGGGTGGACGGGAGCCCCCTTGCAAATACGTACCCCCCATCTGGGTTTCTCCTCTTCCTGATATATGCTATGAGCTTTTCTCTGTCCATAAACTCACCTGCACTCATAAAAGAGGCCATCATCCCCATGGGATGTGGGGCGGTTGGGGCGAGCCTCATCGCCCATACACACCCGTCCCGCCAGCTTATAAACTTTGTGAGACTCCCAGCGCCACCAGCACATCCTTCAGGTCATCCGCTAACTGCAGCACCGCCCGCTCTGTGGCATGGGGCATGATCACAAGCCTGAGACACTCTGGCTGGCGGGTGATGGAGGTGTACCATCCCCTCCTCATCAGTGCCCTTTCCACCTCTCTGGGCTCTGGCACCCTCAGGGTGAGCACGTTCATCACGGGTTCTATCGCTGGCTCTATACCCATGTCCCGTGCCTCTTCTGCCAGCATCCTCGTGAGCCGCATGCACTCACCCACCACCCTCGCATATCCCCTCCTTCCCAGATGTCGCATCACGGCATATGCCCCAGCAGCGGTGGCTCCCGTCCTTGTTCCCGTAAGGGAGTACTGCCTTTTAGATGTCAGGTAGGGCGTATCCACGCCCAAGCCATCGAGGAGGGTTTCCTGCCTGAACAGCAGTGAGCCACAGGGGATGGTGGACATTCCCATCTTATGGGGGTCTATGCACATCGAGCTTATGCCCTTGCACTCGAAGTTCCACCTCATGGATGTGTGAAGAAACGGAATCACAAATCCCCCAAACGCCGCATCCACGTGCAGGTGGACTCCCCACTCCAGAGCCAGCTGCGAGAGCTGCTCGATGGGGTCAATCTGACCAAACTCCGTTGTTCCCGCAATACCCACAATGGCAGCCGTACCCTCGTCGATGAGGGACTCCATGGAGCCCACATCCACCCGCATCTGTTCGTCGAGTTTGGCCCTTCGAAGCTCTATGCCCAGCATCGAGGCAACCTTCTCAAAGGAGAAGTGAGCGCTCTCTGGAACCACCACATTGGTGGGTGTTGCTCCCTGCATCCTCGCCATGTGGAGAGCTGCCCTGATGGCCTGTATGTTGGACTCGGTGCCTCCAGTGGTGATATAGCCGCGCACCTCTTCACCTCCAGCAAGCGAGCCCAGCATGCCTATGAGCCTGCGCTCGATTTCCACGCTGGCTGGAAACAGACCGGGGTCTCCAAGGTTGGACTCCATGTAGAGCAGGTGGGCTCTCACCGCCACTGGATGGGGCCTCGTGCACATCGAGGAGAACACCCTCGTGTAGTCGGTGTCCAGTTCGTGCAGCTTGGAAAGCTCGAGCATCACGCTCTCAATTCCCTCGCCCTTCTCAGGAATCATGCCCTTCAACCTCCATCAGCTCTGCCCTCACGCCATCCCCCACCCACACGAGGGCAGCCATTGCGTTGAACGCTGGACCTGGGTTCACCACCAGCGTGCCCTGCACCCTCTCGATGCCCCGTGCCTCGTGGATGTGTCCGCACAGAATGGCGTCCACCCTTCCCAGCAGCGCCGCCACCGCGCGGCTGCCCACATGTGTCCCCCCCACCTCGTCCAGCACACCATACGGAGGGGCATGGCTCACGAGCACACGGGTGCCCCCCATCTCCTCGGCTTTCTCCATGAGCGAGGTCAAGATGGAGCCAATCTTCTCCTCGGGAAGCTCGAACGGGGTGGAAAAGGGTGTGGGGTTCGAGCCACCCACCCCCATGAACACCACATCATCGAGTGTGTGAAGTGTCGCGTGCACGCACACGCCTCCCGCGCGCTCAATCGTGTGGTGCACCTCTGGGGGGTCGCAGTTTCCCCCAACCGCGAGCACGGGTGCTGGCAGCATACCGATGAGGCGTGCAGCCAGCATGGGAGGTCCAAAGTTGGTAAGGTCGCCCGCTATCACGCTGACATCCACACTTCCAGCATCGTGCACGAGGTGGGGAATCCATGTGTACCGCCCATGGGCATCTGCAACCAGCAGCACCTTCATCTCAGCTCTCCTCCATCACCATGGGCCTTGGGGGCGCTATTAACGCATATACGTATGCATCCTCTCCATCCGGGTAGTACATTGGAACCCTATATATCTGGGTGAATCCCAATTTCCTGTACAGCCTCTGGGCAGCATAGTTGCTCACCCTGACCTCAAGCATCACATAGGAGGCTCCAGACGCGATGAGCGAGGTGAGCAGGCGAATCATGAGGGAGCTGCCTATGCCCCTTCCCCTGAACATGGGGTGAACTGCTATCGAGAACACCTTTCCCATCTCCCCGCTCACATAGCCCACCGCATATCCCACCACTCTGGTGTCAAGCTGTGCCACGAAGAAGTGTTCCCTCTGCATGAAGTAATAGCTCACATACTCCTCTGCCTCCCTGTCAGAGAACACGAGCCTCTCTATTCCCAGCACCTCATGGTAGTCCTTGGGCTCGAAGTGTCGCACTGTGAGCATCACATCAACACCTGCATGTACTGTCTTAAAAAGGCTTGTGGAGAGTACCTCTCCTCGTGCATCTCGAGCGCTCCCCTCTTCAGCTGAGAGATGTCGGAGCTCTCCACGGCATCGAACACCTCGCCGAGCCGCTCGCCCATCACGAAGCCACTCTTGCCATGCGCAACCATCTCGGGCAGGCCCCCCATTCTCGATACGAGCACTGGCACTCCGCTCGCATACGCCTCTATCACCGCCATCGGGCAGTTCTCATACCATCTCGAGGGGAGCACCACAAACGACGCCCTTGCCCTTAGCTGCTCGAGCGTGCTGCTGTCCACCCATCCGAAATACTCGACCTGCTCGTGGCGATTGGCAAGATGAGAGAGCCTCCTCGAGAGGGAGCCCCTTCCCACCACCACGAGTGTGTAGGGTGTGCTCGTGGAGCACATCTGCTCTGCGAGCTGCAGGATGCCCTTGTGGGGCTCGAGCACGCCCGAGTACAGGATATGAGGTGAGGGGCTGGGATGATACGTCAGCTTGGGTGAGAAATTGGGAATGTGCACCACCGGCACCGAGAGATGTCCGAGCAGCTCGGCATAGAACCTGCTTGGCGCCACGACGCAGTGTATGTGCTGCAGGGCTCTCTCCAGCGCTGATGTCAACCTCCACAGCTGGGGTGGGCGGGCATGGGCGAGCGTGCATGCCCAGCACCTTTTTGGTGTGGCGCACACCCTTCCCCCCCTGAGAAGATCGCTCTTGGGGCACAGCAGCCATGGGTCATGGGCAGTGTACAGCGTGCGCTCTGCCCTGAGTCTCAGCACATCGAGCCCGAGGAGAGAAATGTTGTGGTGGTGCACCACGTCAGGTGAGAGCTCTCTTGCGAGCTGCTCGAGCGAGGAGGCGTTGGGCGTGCGTCCCGTGAGATATGCCCACAGGGGGTCGAGCGTTTTTTTCCATATGGGGTGGAGGTACACGCCATGCTCCTCCTCTGCCAGCTCTTTTAGCCTTCCTCCCTTCATGCGAAACGCCGCCGGGCTGAACACCACGTGCACCTCATGGCCCAGTGATGCAAGGAGCTCTGCCTGAAGCCTCACGGAGACCGCATCCCCACCCACGTGGTATGGGGGATAGAAGGTGGTGGTGAGCAAAAACACGAGCGTCTCCATGCTACCTCCCAAGCAGGGTCTCTGGCGTGCGCTCTGCTGTGCGCCTTGGAACTCCCTCCCCACACAGCGACTCGCATGCCAGCTCCCTTGCCCTTACCTCCTCCAGCCGCTCCACGGTGTGTGCCACCTCGTCCTCCTTCACTATACGCTCGGTGCCAGACACGTGCACGCCCTTTTCGCCCCTTTGCCTTGAGGAGCGCATCCTCACATTGAACATTGTGTTCTCCTGGATGGAACCCCTTAAGGTTTTTTGTATGTGTTGCTTACTTTGTAAGCAACTGTTGATATGCGTTCTCTCACCTGCTGGATAGCTTCAGGCTGCCTGCCCTGCGTGGTCCGTGGATGCACCCTGGATGCCGTGGTGCACCAAAAAGTAGATAACCACCTGAGGGGAGTGTTAACACCCATGGAGGCATGTGCGTGAGATGGCTGCCGATGGCTCTTGTAATCATGATGGTGCTTTTTGCCGCAGGATGTGTTGAGGAGCAGCCCGCCCAGAAGAGCGAGCTGGCGGGGCTTTTGCCCCAGAGCAACCTGCCAGAGGGGCTCACTCTCATGGCCGTGCTCACACCCCAATCGAGCGTGAACTCCACGCAGGACGTGCTGGTGGAGATGGGCAACGCCTCCATCCCACGTGTGGTGGACAGCGTGGAGGGCGTGTACGGCACAGCTGGAAGCTATGACGTGAATGTGTACATCGTGCAGCTCGCATCTGCACAAGATGCCGAGCGGGCATACATCCACTACATCAACCAGTCGAGGTTCAAACAGCGGCTTCCAGACGACATGGAGCGGTTTGGTGTGTGGATCACCCATGGAAAACAGCTCACAGAGATTAGGGAGCTCGCAGCCGATGGGGGCATCAGGTACATCTATGCATGGCACAGCAATGAGCTGCTGTTCATCGTGAAGGGAAACGATGATGTCCAGCAGACAAGGGAGCTCACGTCGCTGGTGCTCGACGCCACCACCTCAAAGAGCAGCATGTGAGCGCTCTGCCCTGATGTGGGCTGCGAGCACGTGCACCAGCGGAGGCTGCTGAAGATAGTGCAGATGAGAGGTACACGAGCAGTCTGAGCACCCAAAACCCCTTACCTCCCCCATCTTCTCGGAGAGTGCCCTGGCGATTAGGCACTCCGCACTCTTTGACAGGTATGACATCACACAGCCAGCGATGTGCACGTGAGGAAGCAGATAGTCTATGTGCCATCTTCTCACGTTTCGTCCTGCCACAGAGAGATGGCGCAGCACCCTCTTCATTCCTCCAGCACCCCATGCCGAGCCCGTGTAGGTGTAGTACCCCTCCTCGAGCACGAGCTCTCCGAGCGAGCCCACCTCTATGCTGCTACGGGTGGGAAGGTATACGATCAATGTGTACACTCCCTTGCGCCCCCAGTACATGGTGCATGGTTATCACTACTGTTATATATGAATGAGGGATGATGGGGCTCATACATGAGCATTCTGAGAAGGGGGAGGTTCACCTCTCCCATGGACGAGCATGTGATGGCATTCACCTCATCCATGCAATGGGACAGCTGGCTGTTCCCTCACGACCTCGATGTGGACAGGGCTCACGTGGTGATGCTGCACAGGATGGGGCACATCTCCACTGATGATGCTGCACGCATACTCACAGGGCTGAAGGAAATCGAAGAGCAGGGGTTCGATGGGCTACCAGAGGCAGAGGACGTGCACGAGGCAGTGGAGAGTGCGCTCGTCGCCCGCGTGGGCGAGGTGGGGGGCAGGATGCACACCGCACGCTCACGCAACGACGAGGTGGCAACGTGCCTTCGGATGGCTGTGAGGGAGGAGATGCTCGCCATGCTGCACGCCCTCATCGAGCTCAGGGATGTGCTCCTCAGCATAGCGGCAGAGCACAGACGCACCATCATGCCGGGGTTCACACACCTGCAGCATGCCCAACCCACCACGCTCGCACACCACATGCTCGCCCACGAACAGGCATTCTCGAGGGACTGTGAGCGGATACTGGACTGTCTTTCGAGGGTCAACGTGTGCCCGCTTGGCTCAGCTGCGTTTGCCTCCACCTCGTTCGAGATAGACAGGGAGCTCACCTCCAAGCTTTTGGGCTTCGATGCACCACTCGAGAACACGATGGATGCCATAAGCTCGAGGGACTTTGCCATCGAGGCAGTGGGCTGTGCCAGCATGGTCATGCTCAATCTCTCGAGGCTGTGCGAGGAACTCGTGATATGGAGCACCAGCGAGTTCTCTCTGGTGCAGCTTCCAGATGCGTACACCTCCACCTCGTCCATCATGCCACAGAAGAAGAACCCCGATGTGGCAGAGATTGCGCGGGCAAAGAGCGGCACGGTGGTGGGGGAGCTCATGTCCCTGATGATGATTGTGAAAGGGCTTCCCCTCTCGTACAACAGGGACCTTCAGGAGGCAAACCCCCACATCATGCGGGCCCTCAAGGAGACGCTCTTCACACTCAAGGTGTGCACAGGAATGCTCGAGGGGGCGGTGTTCAACACAGAGAGGATGAGAGAACTTTCGCCAGCGGGCTTTGCGTGTGCCACCGAGCTTGCCAACACGCTCGTGAGATGCACTGGAATACCGTTCAGGCATGCCCACTCCATCGTTGGCGCACTCGCAAGAGAGGGAAAGGAGCACCCCACGCCCTCCGACATCGACAGAATAGCCCTCGAGGTGGTGGGAAAGCCGCTCTCCGAGATGGGGCTTGAGCCATCAGATGTGCAGGGGGCGCTGGATACATTCTCGTGCGTGCAGCGCCATGCTGGCACTGGAGGACCCTCTCCAGAGAGCACGAAAGGTGCGATTCAGCGGGCAAGGGGGCTACTTGAAGCTCACGAGAGGGTGGTGAGAGAAGTGGAGGAGCGGGTGCACACTGCAAGGCTCATGCTCAAAGAGGCGTGCAACACTATCATGGGTGCAGAGTGATGGGGCGTGTACATCAAGAGGCTTGAGATTCAGAACTTCAAGTCGTTTGGAAGGCGGGTGAGCATCCCATTCTTTGAGGGTTTCACCACGGTGTCTGGACCAAACGGCAGTGGAAAGTCCAACATCGTGGATGCCATCGTGTTCTGCCTTGGGCTCTCCACCTCGAGAGCGATGCGCGCAGAGAGGCTCACCGACCTCATCCACAGCACCGAGAGATACCATCCCGACTTTGCCGAGGTCAGAATCGTGCTGGACAACTCAGACCGCAAGATACCCATCGACACCGATGATATCGAAATCGTGCGAAGGGTCAGGAGAACGGAAAGCGGGCACTACAGCTACTGCTACCTCAACTCCAAGAGCGTCTCACTCACCGAGCTGCATCGCCACCTCGCAAAGGCGGGCATCACCCCGGAGGGATACAACATCGTGATGCAGGGGGACGTCACCCGCATCGTGAACATGACCCCCACCGAGCGAAGGAAGATTATAGACGAGATAGCGGGCATCGCCGAGTTCGACGAGAAGAAGGAGAGGACGCTTGCCGAGCTCTCCATCGTGAAGGAGCGCATCGAGAGAGTGGGGGTCATCCTCGAGGAGGTGCAGGTGCAGCTCGAGCGGCTGAAGGGAGAGCGTGCCCATGCGCTGAGGTACGCATCTCTGAGGGAAAAAAAGAGACTGTATGAGAGCTACATGGTGCTCTCGAGGCTAAAGGAGGCACAGAGCGAGCTCTCAAGGCTCGATAAGGAGATACACCTGGCAGCCGGGAGGGAAGACTCACTTAAGGAGAAACTATCCCACGCACAGCAGCAGCTCGAGCAAAAAAAGAGGGAGCTTTCTGCCCTGACCGAGCAGATTTCGCAAAAGGGCGAGCAAGAGCAGCTTGCCCTCAGGCTCGAGATCGAGGAGCTGAAGGGCAGGGCAGCACGATGCAACACCGCCATCGAGGTCGCACAGCTGCAAAACACGAGGCTCGATGAGCAGATGCGGCACATCTACCACGAGATGGACGAGCTCTCGGAGAGGCTCTCCCATATAGAGGAGCAGCAGGAGAGCGAGGAACTCAACCTGCTGGCACTGCAGGGCGAGGTGGAGGAAAAGCTCGAGCACTGCAGGAGCCTTAAGGAGCAGATGGCATCGCTCGATGCGAGATTCGAGGGCTTGAGGGAAGAGCTCGCCAGCGTGAGGGAGAGGCTGGAAAAAGAGCGACAGAGGCGGGCAGAGCTGCTGAGGGAGCAGGACAGGCTCCTCGATACCGCACGCAGGAGGAGCATGGAGGAGCACGAGGTGGCAGAGAGAATCGCACAGGCCGAGCAGCTGATAGCCTCGGCTGGAACGGATGCCGACGATGCCAAGACAGAGCTCGCCTCGGTGCAAAGGCAGCTTCACACCACACAGACGGAGATTGATGAGCTGGAGGCGCGACGCACGAGGCTGCAGCGCGAGCTCACAAGGGTGGAAAGGGAGCTTCGGGAGCTGGAGGACCAGTATGCGAGGATGGAGATGCGGGTGAGGGCAGCAGAGGATGGTGCGGCATACTCAAAGCCCGTGGAGATGCTGCTAAAGGCGCGGGACAGAGGGGAGCTGCAGGGAATATATGGCACCATTGCCCAGCTTGGAGAGGTGGACCAGCGGTATGCACTGGCGCTGGAGATTGCTGCTGGGGGGCGGCTGCAGTCCATCGTGGTGGACAGTGATGCCGACGCCGCAGAATGCATCGAGTACCTCAAGAGCAAAAAACTGGGAAGGGCTACCTTTTTGCCCCTGAACAAGATGGAGCGGGCAAGAGCGCTCAGGGCAGAGGGGAAAGATGGCATAGTGGACTTTGCCATCAACCTGGTGCGCTTTGAGCCCAAGTTCGCTCCGGCGTTCTGGTACGTGTTCAGGGACACCCTCGTGGTGGAGGACCTGGACACGGCTCGGAAGCTGATGGGTGCGCACCGCATGGTGACACTCGATGGCGAGCTCGTGGAGAAGAGCGGCGCCATGACGGGAGGACACATCACCCGAAGGGGCGTATCGTTTGCAGCCTCTGAGCAAAAAAAGCTCGAGGCACTTGCAGAGCGCATAAGGGAAAAGCAGGCGGAAAGGCACACCCTCATCGACAGTATAAACGATACCGCTGGGCTCATTGCAAGGGCAAAGCGGGAGATGGCAGAGCTGGAGGGAAGAATGGGTACCATCGAGATGAGGCTCAGGGAGATATCCACCCGCAAGGAGCGGCTCTCTGCAGAGATCGAAAGATGGACCGCGCAGCTCTCCGAAATCAAGGAGGAGCGTCAGCAGCTTCGAAGCTCGATGGAGCACACCGAGCACCAGCTCTCGAAGATGGATGAGAGCATATCCCAGCTGACAAGGATCGCAGAGGGGCTGGAGGCACAGCTCTCCAAGAGCGAGATTCCAGCCCTCTCGGCCAGGCTCGAGCAGGCGGAGGCAGAGCTCGCCCACCTTCAGGAGAGGGTGAGGGACACGCAGGCTACCCTCAGAAGGCTCGAACTCGACAGGGAGTATGTGCTAAAGCAGGAATCAGAACTCAAAAACAAAAGGGCACACATCGAGCAGGAGAGGCGCGCGAACCTCGAGAGGATTCAGACCCACGCCCAAGAGAAAAGAGAGATAGAGGAAAAGGTCGAAGAGAAACAGCAGCGGCTCGAGCAGGTGTCCCGTGAGATTGCCCACCTTCAGCAGATAAGGCGTGCGCTCGAGGAGGAGGTGGAGCAGCACAGGACAGAGCTGATGTCCATCCAGATGCAGCTGAGTGAGGTTGCGAGCAAAAAGGAGGGGCTCATGGAGGAGCGGGAGAGGCTCGCACGGGATGTGGAGCAGGCGAGGGCGCTCGTGGAGGAGAGGGGCGTTGACATCGAGGAGGATGTACCCTCAGTGGAGGAGCTGCAAAGGAGGATAGCCTCGATAGAGCGCCAGATGGAGAGGTTGGAGCCAGTGAACATGAGGGCGCTGGAGGAATACGATGCAACGCTCACCAGAAAGAAAGAGCTCGAGGAGCGAAAGAGCATCCTTGAGAGGGAGCGCGAGGAGATTCTCCAGAGGATAGAGCACTACGAGCATATGAAGCGGCAGGAGTTCATGAGGACGTTCAACGCCATCAACGACAACTTCCAGAAGGTGTTCTCCGAGCTGTCCCATGGCACTGGCACGCTCGTGCTGGAAAACGAGGACGACCCGTTTGCAGGAGGAATGAGCATCAGGGCAAAGCCCGCCAACAAGACTGTGCAGAGGCTCGAGGCGATGAGTGGAGGTGAGAAAAGCCTCACTGCGCTGGCGTTCATACTCGCCATCCAGCAGCACAACCCAGCCCCCTTCTACGTGTTCGACGAGGTGGACATGTTCCTGGACGGTGTGAACGCCGAGAGAGTGGCAAAGCTCATCCAGCACTCCTCAGAGAATGCCCAGTTCATCGTGGTCTCCCTGAGAAAGCCCATGATAGAGGCCGCCACATATCTGGTTGGGGTGGCGATGCAGGAAAAGGACACGTCCTACATAACGGGCGTGAGGCTGAAGAAGCCAGAGGTGCTCAAAAAAGAGATATAGTATCATATCCGATTGGGATGTGATGTCCGAGCAGCACGAGAGCACGGCGCCAGCAGGGGAGCCCCTGTACGGGGGCGAGATATGGATAGAGAAGTACCGTCCCAGAACGCTCGACGAGGTCGTGGGTCAGGACGAGATCATAGAGCGGCTCAAGTCCTACGTGAGAATGAGAAACCTCCCCCACCTGCTGTTCTCTGGCCCCCCAGGGGTGGGCAAGACCGCCTCGGCGATATGCATCGCGCGGGAGCTGTTCGGCGAGGGCTGGCAGAGCAACTTCATCGAGCTCAACGCCAGCGACGAGCGGGGTATAGACATCGTGCGAAACAAGATCAAGAACTTCGCCCGCACCTCTCCGCTCGGGGATGCCGAGTTCAAGATAATATTCCTCGATGAGGCAGATGCCCTCACTGCAGACGCCCAGTCTGCCCTCCGCAGGACGATGGAGATGTACACCAAGACGTGCAGGTTCATACTCTCGTGCAACTACTCCTCCAAAATCATAGAGCCCATTCAGTCGAGGTGTGCCGTGTATAGGTTCAAGCCCCTCTCGGACGAGGCGATCTCCAGAAGGCTGCGGTATGTGGCACAGGAGGAAGGGATAGAACTCACAGAGAGCGCGCTTGGAGCAATTGTGTATCTGGCAAGAGGAGACATGCGAAGGGCGCTGAACGCCCTTCAGGCGGCGGCGATGCTGGGCAACACAGTGGACGAGCAGAGCGTGTGGCAGGTGGCATCTGCCGCAAGGCCAGAGGAGGTGCACGAGCTGGTGAGAACCGCACTCTCTGGCGACTTTCGCCGTGCCCGAGAGCAGCTCGATCACTTCCTCATGGAGCTTGGGCTCTCGGGAGAGGACGTGCTCATCCAGATATACAGGGCATTGGGAGAACTCAACATATCAGAGCGGCTGAAGGTGGAGCTCATGGATCACATCGGGGAGATAGACTTCAGGATGAGCGAGGGTGCCAACGAGCGCATACAGCTCGATGCCCTGCTCGCCCACTTCGTATGGGTGGGCACGAGGTCAAAGGGCACGAGGTCGAAGGAACCATCTTAATGAGCGAGCATTCGAGCGGAGGTGAGCAGACCACCCTCAACCACTACTGAGCCACCCGATAGTAGTACTCGCCCACCCTTTTCTGCTCCCTATCCAGCCTCGAGCCCGCCTTGTTCACCCGTGGGCGTAAGGTGTCCTCGTCCCTCCTGAACGTGATGTCCAGTTCCCTTAGGAAGGTGTTCATGCCCGTGCGCATGTCAAACGGACCCATCGCCCTTCCCCACCGCCCGGACTCCCCCTCGAACACGAGCAGCCGCTCGCTCAGCAGGTCTATCAGATATATGTCATGGTCCACCACGAGGCTGGTGACCTCGTTCCTCTCGGAGAACCTGCGGATCGCCCTCAGCGCCCCCATGCGCTGCTCCACATCGAGGTGGGCGCTGGGCTCATCAATTAGGTAGAGGTCAGCCCGCCTGGAGAGGCATGCTGCAATCTCCACCCTCTGCAGCTCGCCGCCAGAGAGCTCCGGAAGGTAGCTGTCCATCAGGTGCTCGAGCTGCAGGGGTGCCACGATCTCCGTTCTGTACAGGCTGGTGTCCACCTCATCTGAGAGGGAGTGCAGGTACTCCCTCACGGTGATGTACTCCTCGGCGCGAAGATACTGGGGCTTGTACGAGATGTCAAGCTCCAGCTCCACCTGCCCTTCCGTGGGTTCCACCTCCCCCGCGAGCATCCTGACGAACGTGCTCTTTCCCGTACCGTTTTTGCCCAGCACACCGAGCACCTCTCCCCTCCTGAGCTCTCCTGGACTCACCGTGAGGGTAAAGCCCTCGTATCGCTTGACGAGGGTGCCATACGTGCACAGCACGGGTCTCTCGATGCACTCGGCGGGTGCGTGGGCATAGAACTCGATTCTCTCTGGTCTTATCCTTATATTCTCCTCTGGAAGATAGCCCTTGAGATACTGGTTGATGCCCACCCTTATGCTCTTGGGAAGCGTGATTACCCCATACACACCCGGCGTACCGTAGGCGAGGTGTACCACGTCTGCCAGCAGATCGAGTATCGCAAGGTCGTGCTCCACCACCAGCACCGAGGCATGCGCAGAGAGCCGCTTGATGAGCTTGGCGGCATTGATGCGCTGATATATGTCCAGATAGGGGCTGATCTCGTCGAAGAAGTAGAACTGGGCGTCCTTGAGCATGGTGGCGGCGATGGCAACGCGCTGCAGCTCCCCGCCCGATAGCTCTCGTATGTCCCTTCCCAGCACGGGAGAGAGCGAGAGCTCCTCGGTGAGCTCGTCCAGCACACCCCTCTCGTCGGTGCGCTCCAGAAGCTCTCTCACCTTTCCAGAGAACACCCTCGGTATCGCATCGAGGTACTGGGGCTTGTGGGCAACCCTCACCTCACCCTGCGCCACCGCCCTCAGGTAGTCCTGAAGGGTGGAGCCCGCATATATCCCGATGAGCTCCTCCCAGCTGGCACTGCTCTTGCCGAGATTGGGCACAATCACCCCAGAGAGTATTTTCACCGCCGTGCTCTTTCCCGTGCCGTTGGGCCCGAGCAGTCCCACCACCCTTCCCTGCTGGGGCATGGGAAGCCCATACAGGGCAAAGCCGTTCTGCCCATATCGATGAACGGGCTGCTCCAGCTGCTCCGGAAGCCCCACGACGCTGATGGCACCAAACGGGCACTTGTTCACACATATCCCGCATCCCACGCACAGCTCCTCGGAGATAATGGGCTTTCCATCCTCTCCGAGCACTATCGCCTCATCGCCCGTCCTGACCCTCGGGCAGAAGCGTATGCACAGCTCACCACATTTTTTTGGATGGCACCTGTCCCTGTTGATCACAGCTATGCGCACGCCAGTCCTGCCTCCCCTATGGAGAGTTTAGATAGATTGCCCAGCTCACAAACAGAAAGTCAAACGTCATGAACACGATGTATGCCCAGTCCTTGGTCTCGAGTTCCCTCGGGTCAACGCCCACAAGAGGAAAGATGAGCTTCTGGATATATACACATGCCACCAGCAGAAACAGAAACGGAACCACGAGCCCCTTTGCGACGCCCAGTGATGCACCAGCTCCAACGCCAGCCACCGTGCCCACTACTGCGGGAACCAGCGTCTTCTTGATGGCCTCAACCCTTCGCTCCCTCGTGCTCTTCTCCTTTAGTGTGTCCGTGGGACGAGCCCCCCGCTGCTCATTTGGCATCGTAGAACCCCTCAAGGCACCCCTCCCAAAGGCAGAGGAGCTTATATAGTTATCGCGGCACACAGACCACATCTTTTATATATAGGAATGCCCGATTAGCGCAACTGCCCGTAGGCAGGGATAGCCCTGTTGGCGGATGGGCAGGTGCCCGAACGCAAGAATTTGCGTGAGTCAGCCCGGAAGGGTCCTTACGGGAGGTAGCAAATGGCAAAGAGGCGTGAAAAAAGCAATCCCCGCATAGGTAAGCTCATAGATGAGCTGAAGGCGGCATCGAGGAAGACGGGTGCTCGCGTTTGGCTGGATGTGGCAAAGAGGCTCTCGGGTCCCACGAGGAGATATGCCGAGGTGAACGTGAGCAGAATCAACAGGCACACCTCTGATGGGGATGTCATAGTGGTGCCGGGCGTGGTGCTGGGGGCTGGCACCATCGAGCACAGCGTGAAGGTGGGAGCCCTCAGGTTCTCGCAGTCGGCAATGGAGAAGATAGAGCAGGCAGAGGGCGTGTGTATGAGCATCGAGCAGCTGCTGGAGCATAACCCAGAGGGCAGAAACGTGAGAGTGTTCAGGTGATGCACATGGTGGTTATCGACGGTGATGGACTCATACTGGGAAGGTTGGCAAGTCTTACTGCAAAGCGCCTGCTTGCGGGTGAGCACATTCACATAATCAACGCTGAAAAGGTGGTGATATCTGGCTCAAAGAGGCACATCCTCGAGCACTACCTCGAGAAGAGAAGCAGGGGAACCAAGGAGAAGGGACCATACTATCCAAGAAGACCCGACAACATCGTAAAGCGCACGGTAAGGGGCATGTTGCCATACAAGCGCAGGCGAGGAAGGGAGGCACTCTCCAACCTCAGGGTATATGTGGGGGTGCCAAGAGAGCTCGAGAATGAGAGTGCGGAGAGGCCAGAGGAGGCAAGGATGGAAAGGCTCAGCACCAGAAAGTACGTCAGGCTGGGCGAGGTCAGCACGTTCCTTGGTGCGAGGTTCTGAGGGGATGAAAATGGGCAAGATCGTCAACGAGAGTGGAAAGAAAAAGACCGCCATAGCCAAAGCCACTGTCAGAGAGGGAAGGGGCAGGGTGAGAATAAATGGCGTGCCCATAGAACTCATAGAGCCCGAACTCGCAAGGCTCAAGATGCTCGAGCCCCTCGAGCTTGCGGGAAGCCTGCGGGACAGGGTGGACATCTCTGTCAGGGTGAGGGGCGGAGGCATCATGGGACAGGCTGGAGCCGTGAGAACAGCCATCGCACGGGCGCTCGTGGAGTGGAGCGGGGACGTGGAGCTTAAGGAGGTGTACCACTCATATGACAGAACACTGCTAGTGAGTGACACCAGAGTAAAGGAACGCAAGAAGTCCGGCGGACGCGGTGCCAGAGCCAAGAGGCAGAAGTCATACAGGTGATGTATGATACCAGTTAGATGCTTCACATGTGGTAAGGTAGTATCCTCCGTGTACGAGGAGTACGTGCGGCGCATCCAGTCCGGGCAGCATCCAAGGGATGCACTGGATGAGCTGGGCATCACGAGATACTGCTGTCGGAGGATGCTGCTCTCCCATGTGAGGCTCGTGGAGGAGTTTTCCAAGTACAGGTGAGGGGTTGTGGGGTAGCTTGGACCATCCTGCGGCGTTCGGGACGCCGTGACCTGAGTTCGAATCTCAGCAACCCCATACTCTTGCCGAGGAAAAGGATATGATGGCCAGATGTGTGCTCAGCATCAGAGGTGGTGGCTTGGATGACATGAAGTACACGAGGTTTGAGCGTGCAAGGATTGTGGGTGCACGGGCACTTCAGATAGCAATGGGTGCCCCAGTGCTGCTCGAGGATGCAGGCACCACCCCTTTGGAGATTGCCCTCAGGGAGCTCGAGGAGGGCATAATACCGATTACCGTCAAGAGGGATAAGGATAAGAAGAGAAGATAGATGGAGGCTTTCTATGGAGGCAGAGGTAAAGGAGAGCGATTACGAATCACTGATTCCCATGGAGGACTACCTTGCGGCAGGGGTGCACATAGGTACACAACAGAAGACTCGCGACATGCTGCCCTTCATATACAGGGTGAGGACTGACGGGCTGTATGTGCTCGATGTGCAATCCACAGACAACCGCATACGGGCTGCTGCCAAGTTCCTTGCCAGATACGAACCATCGCAGATACTCGTGGTGTCTGTCAGGCAGTATGGACACCACCCTGCGAGGATGTTCGCACGGTCGATAGGAGCAAGGGCTGCGGTGGGAAGGTTCATGCCCGGCACGCTGACCAACCCCGCGCTGGAGAACTACATCGAGCCCGATGTGCTGCTGGTGACCGACCCAGCAAACGATGCGCAGGCAGTGACCGAGGCAGTGTCTGTGGGCATCCCGGTGGTGGCGATGTGCGACACCAACAACCTCACTTCAAATGTGGACCTCGTGATTCCCACCAACAACAAGGGAAGAAAGGCCCTCGCACTGCTGTACTGGCTGCTGGCAAGGGAGGTTGCCAAGGAGAAACAGATACAGTTCAGCCACAGCCCAGAGGATTTCGAGGAGCCAGAGCCCGAGGTATAGCTTTATAGCTCTGGCCCGACATACCCTCGTGGGGGTTTCATATGAGAAGACCAGCAGTGGCTGGACGATTCTATCCAGCAAGCCCAGAGGCTCTGCTGCTCGAGCTCAAGCGGTGCTTTGAGGGGCTTCCCACGCGGGAGGATGCAAGCATAAAGGGCGTGGTGTGCCCCCATGCTGGGTATATGTACTCTGGAAGGACGGCGGCCCATGCGTATGCAGTGCTTCCCAGCGTGGATACGTATGTGATAATGTGCCCAAACCACACGGGCATGGGCTCTGGGGTCGCGCTCTCCACAGACACGTGGAGCACGCCACTTGGCACGGTGGATGTGGACAGGGAGTTCGTGAGCGCCCTGCCGAGGGACATCATAGACCTCGACGAGAGCGCCCACATCTACGAGCATGCCCTCGAGGTGCAGCTTCCGTTCCTGCAGTACAGGTTTGGTGATGGTTTTAAGATAGTGCCCATATGCCTTGGGATGCAGGACAAGGAGACCGCTGCAGAGGTCGGGGCAGAGATTCAGGAGGCGATGGAGCGCACCGGAAGGCGGGTGGTGGTGATTGCCTCCAGCGATTTCTCGCACTACGTGCCCGTGGAGATGGCAAGCCGCAACGATCGCTACGTGATAGACGCCCTGCTGCGTGCCGATGTGGACGAGTTCTACAGAAGGCTCGCAGAGAGCGGTGCAAGCGTGTGCGGGTATGGTGCGATAGCCTCGATGCTGTATGCGGTGCAGCCAGAGAGCGGAGAGCTGCTGGACTACTCCACGAGTGGTGATTCCACGGGAGACTACGTGGCCGTGGTGGGCTATGCGGCAATAGCGATGCGATGAGCATGACACAGGCATCCGCCCCGGGGAAGGTGTATCTGTTTGGCGAGCACGCGGTGGTGTACGGCAGACCAGCGTTGGCGTGTGCGATAGAGCTCAGAGCGAGGGTGAAGGTGCTCTCCACGAGGCGCGAGGGTGTGCACGTGGGGGGCAGCAGGGGACCTGAGAGCATCCACAAGTATCCATACCTCGCAACTGCCGTGAGGCTGCTGGAGCAGCGGTGCGCGGCACCCATCTCGGGCGTGAAGCTCAAGATCACATCGAGCATACCCGCCGGGGCGGGGCTGGGTTCCAGCGCAGCCGTGACGGTCGCCACCATCGGTGCCCTCTCACATGCACTCGATGTGGGCCTTGGCGAGGAGGACATTGCAAGGATGGGGTACGAGGTGGAGAGGAACGTGCAGGGAAGCGCATCCCCCACTGACACATATCTTTCCACGTTCGGTGGTGCATACATCATGCCAGAGGCAAGGAGGCTCACACCTCCAAGGTGCGGCATAGTGGTGGGTGATACCAAGAGGAGTGCAAGCACCAAGGCACTCGTGGCGATGGTCAGAGAGCTCAAAAGCCACCATCCAGAGCTCGTGGAGGACATCATGGATGCAATGGCCACCCTCTCGCGAGAAGGTGAGCGGCTGCTGGAGGCTGGTGAGCTCTCTGAGCTTGGAAGGCTCATGAACATCAACCACGCCCTTCTCAACGCCCTCGGTGTGGGCACACCAGAGCTGGACAGGCTGGCGAGCGCTGCGAGGGCTGCTGGAGCACTTGGAGCCAAGATCACCGGAGCAGGGGGCGGAGGGTGCATCGTGTGCCTTGCGGACGAGGAGGACACCCCTCAGGTGGCGAATGCCATACGTAGGGCAAGAGGAAGGGCATACATCGTGCGTCCTGCCGAGGTGGGGCTCGTGGTGGAGGGATAGCGTGAAGGTGCTGAAGATAGGCGGAAGCGTGCTCACAGAGAAGCACACAGAGGAAAAGAAGGTAAGGATGGAGGTGCTCGACCGCATTGCTTCTGAGATTGCCCCACGGGCAGATGGGCTGATACTGGTGCACGGAGCTGGCTCATTCGGGCATCCCGAGGCGATAAGGCACGGGGTGGGCAGGAGGTTCAGCACCGAGGGTGTGCTAAAGACCCACCAGAGCGTGTGCCTTCTCAACAGGATAGTGGTGAGCGCACTCGTGAGAGGGGGCGTGCCCGCCGTCCCGGTGTCCCCACTGGGCTGTGCCATCGCAGATGGCGGAAGGCTCGTATCCATGGAGATGACGCCCATACTCCACATGGTGGAGCGTGGACTCGTGCCTGTGCTGCACGGCGATGTGGTGATGGATCGCACCCTTGGAGCGGCAGTGGTGTCTGGAGACGCGCTCGTGGCGCACATCGCAAAGGGACTGGGTGCGCACCACGTGGGCATGGGCACGAGTGCACAGGGGGTGCTGGATGCCCATGGACGCACCATTCCGGAAGTAACGGAGCACAACATCGAGCAGGTTAGACAATGGGTGCGTCCCTCTGGAGGCGGGGATGCCACTGGAGGAATGGTCGGAAAGGTGGAGGAGCTGTGGAGGCTGGCGGGCGAGGGCATAGAGTCGTGGGTGTTCAGCGCCCTCGATGAGGGGGCGGTGGCGGCGTTTCTAGATGGGCATCCAGTGGGCACGAGGGTGAGAAATGTTGAACTATGATGAGCAGAAAGCCAACGAGCGTGAGGTAGAGCTAGCTACCTCACGACGCAAGATCGAGCACATCGATATATGCACGCAGCGGCAGGTAGAGGCAAGGCCAAGGGCAGATGGAACGCGGGCGAGCGGGCTGGACGACCTGATGCTCGTGCACAGGGCGCTGCCCGAGCTGAACATGTCCGAGATAGACCTAAGGTGCACATTTCTGGGAAAGCGGCTCGATGCACCCCTGCTGATATCCTCGATGACGGGAGGACATCCCGAGACGCTCGACATCAACAGAAACCTTGCCATCGCTGCCCAGAGGCTGGGCATAGGCATCGGTGTGGGAAGCCAGCGGGCAGCCCTCGAGGATGCATCCCAGCAGGAGAGCTACACGGTGGTCAGAGAGGTGGCACCAGACGCGTTCATATATGGCAACATAGGCGCAGCCCAGCTTGCAAGATATGGTGTGGACGGCGTGATGAGGAGCATCGAGATGCTCGACGCCGATGCGATGGCGATACACCTCAACTTCCTTCAGGAGGCGATACAGCCAGAGGGGGATACCGATGCCGCAGGGGTACTTCATTCAATCGAGGAGGTATGTGCGAGCGGCATCCCAGTCATCGTGAAGGAGACTGGGGCTGGCATCAGGAGAGAGGATGCCCTGAGGCTCAAGGAGGTGGGCGTGTCCGCGATTGACGTGGCTGGATGCGGGGGGACCTCGTGGGCAGGCGTGGAGTACTACAGGAACAGGAGAGAGGGAATGCACACAGAGGAGGTGTTCTGGAACTGGGGGATACCCACCGCGGTGAGCGTGGTGGAGTGCGGTGTGGGGATGCCCCTCATCGCCTCTGGCGGCATAAGGAGTGGGCTGGACTGTGCCAAGTGCATTGCGCTGGGTGCGGACGTGTGTGCCATCGCCCTGCCACTCGTGAAAAGAGCGATAGAGGGCAGCAATGCAGTGGAGGCGTACCTCACGCAGGTAATCCAGCAGCTGAAAATAGCGATGTTTCTGAGCGCAAGCCATGACGTGGATGCGCTTAAGAGAGCTCAGATTGTGATTTGCGGGCTCACTCGTGAGATTCTCACGCAGAGGGGCCACGATACGCGACGTTTTGCGATGCGCTGACAAAAAGGTGATTGTATATGGGAAATATAAGGCTGATAGCCGTTGGTGGCTACAATGAGATGGGCAGGAATATGACTGCCGTGGAGGTGAACGGGGAGAGCGTGATATTCGATATGGGGCTCAGTCTGGACAGAATCCAGATACACGAGGACGTGGAGCTCGAGAAGATGCACTCGCTCGACCTCATAAAGATGGGAGCGATTCCAGATGACACCGTGCTCAATGGAAACATAGGCAATGTGAGGGCAATCGTGTGCACCCACGGGCACCTCGACCACGTGGGTGCCATACCCAAGCTCGCCCACAGGTACGATGCCCCCATCGTGAGCACCCCGTACACCACTGAGATCATACGGGAGCTCATCAACAAGGAGAGGAAGTTCGGAGTGGAGAACAAGCTGCTCTCGCTGAGCGCCGGCGAGACTATGGAACTGGGAAAGAACCTCACGCTCGAGTTCGTGAGGAGCACTCACAGCATCATCCAGACGGTGTTCGCTGTGCTGCACACCCCATACGGGGCTGTGTTCTATGCCAACGACTTCAAACTCGACCGCACCCCCACGCTGGAGAAGCCGCCTGACTTCCAGCGCATAAAGCAGATAGGCAGGGAGGGCGTTGCCCTCATGGTGGTGGAGAGCACGAACTCGGGAAAGCCCGGAAAGACGCCCTCTGAGAAGGTGGCAAAGGACATGGTGCACGACGTGCTGCTCGGCACAGAGGAGACCTCGTGCGGTGTGATGGTGACCACATTCTCATCCCACATCGCCAGAATCAACGCCATCATAGAGGCGGCAGCCAAGATGGACAGGATTCCCGTGCTGCTGGGAAGGTCGATGAAACGATACGTGCTGACGGCGAGCAACATGGGGCTCATAGAGTTCCCCGAGAACATAGAGGTGTACTCCTCTGGAAAGGCGATTCAGAATGCCCTTTCGAGGATAAGCACGGAGGGTCGGGACCGCTACCTTCCCATCCTCACGGGCCATCAGGGCGAGCCCGGGGCGGTGCTCACCCGCATCTCCAACAAGGAGTTCAACTACCACATTGAAAAGGGTGATAAGATAATATTCTCTGCCAACAAGATACCGAGCCCCATGACACTCGCCAACCGCTATGCCCTCGAGACAAAGCTCAAAATGCAGGGTGCGCGCATATACGAGGATGTGCACGTGTCAGGGCATGCCTGCAGGGAGGACCACTGGGAGCTTATCAGGATGGTAAAGCCCCAGCATGTGGTGCCCTCCCATGGCGACCTCTCGATGCACATAAACTACATCGAGATGGCAGAGGATGCGGGATACGAGCTGGGCTACAATGCCCACATCGTGAGAAACGGAGAGGAGATACTGCTCGAGGTGTAGCATGCTGCAGCACGAGCTTAAAGCAAGGGCGAGGGTGGTGGATGAGTGCCTCGGGACCATATTCGAGGGTGCCAGCCCAGAGCAGCTGTACAGGGCATGCACGCACTACATATATGCTGGCGGAAAGCGGCTGAGACCAGTGGTGGTGATGCTCGCCTGCGAGCTCTCTGGGGGAGAGGATGACCCTATTCCATGTGCCGCCGCGGTGGAGCTCATCCACACCTTCACCCTCATCCACGATGACATCATGGACCGCGACGAGCTTAGGAGAGGCATTCCCACCGTGCACACGCTGTGGGGTGAGGCAGGGGCAATCCTCGCAGGGGACACCCTGTACTCCAAGGCGTTCGAAACGATAGCACACTCTACCATGCCTCCGGAAAAGAGGAGTGAGTGCATTGCGGTGCTCTCGAGGGCGTGCACCAGCATATGTGAGGGGCAGTGGATGGACATGTCCTTTGAGGACAGGGCGAGCGTGAGCGAGCAGGAGTACCTCGAGATGGTGGAGAAGAAGACTGCGGTGCTGTATGGCGCCGCCGCAGAGGTCGGGGGTATCGTGGGTGGAGCCTCAAAAGGACAGAGAGAAGCACTCTACGAGTTCGGAAGGCTGTGTGGGATAGCGTTTCAGATTCAGGATGACGTGCTCGACCTCGTGGCATCAGAAGATGCTCTGGGCAAGGATGCCCTGAGCGATATTCGCCAGGGCAAAAAGACGCTCATCGCCATCCACGCCCTATCAAAGGGTGCCACCATCCCTGCGTTCGGGGATACACACGCCAGCACCGATGAGCTGAGACGGGCGATGGAGGTGCTGGAGACCACTGGCTCCATCCAGTATGCAATGGACACAGCACAGCGCTACCTTGCGATGGCGAAGGCAAAACTCGATGTGTTCGAGGACTGCGAGGTAAAGACCCTGCTACTTGAACTTGCCGACTTTCTTGTGAGCAGAGGGTACTGAGTCAACTGCCCACCTGCAGGGAGGTGAGCTAGGGAGGTGAGCTTGCCTCCCGAAGAGGCTTCGGGGGTGGTTGACTGCACCCTATCTGCCCCTTACCGGCAAAAACGAGGGTGCGGGTATATCCTGCACTCAGGGGCTGCGGTGACCCAGCCCGAAAGGGGCGTCTTATGCACACTCCCCAACCTCCCCCAAGGGCTTCCGGTGGAAGCCCCATGCGTAAGCGTGGGGAGGAGGTCACGCATAAATCAGCGAGTTCTCACCTCTCACCTTCCAAACCTTCTCTGCCTTCGCTGAAAGTCACGAACGGCGCGCAAGAAATCCACCTTTCTGAAGTTCTTCCAGTTGACGTCGGTGAAGTATATCTCGGAGTACACGCTCTGCCACACCAGAAAGTCTGCCAGCCGTCTTCCCCCACTTCGAATCACGAGGTCTGGCTCGTTGGGAAACAGCAGGTGGGAGGCGAGCTCGTCCTCATCTATGTCCTCTGGGCGCAGCCTGCCCTCCTTCACCTCGCGGAGCAAGGCACGCACCGCATGCACGAGCTCGCTCTTTCCCCCAAAGCCCACCGACATGACCACCTCAGGGGGTGCTGGCGAGGAGGGGATGCTCACATCCTCCCTCACCGCATCATCTGCGAGCTTTTTTATCACGACAACACTATATGGAGAGCGCTCGAACGTGCGTCTTACCTCTGACACTACCCTCTCTACGATTGCCTCCTCAAGCTCCCCCACCTCGAGCACATCTATGTACACCGAGAGGGTGGTGATGCCCAGCTCTCCACACCAGCGCACGAACCTCTCCACACTCTTGGCACCAGCCTCCAAAACATCCCGCTCAGAGAGCACGAGCGTTATGTAGGTGGGCAGCCTCGAGGTATGGCGCAGCACGTCCCGCATGAGCTTCCACTCATACGCAAAGAGAAGGTTCATCTACCATTGCCATAGGTGGGATGGAATAAAACAGTTATGAAGGATCTGACCTCCTCTCCCCGCTAAAGCGAGGAGGTCCCCGGAACCCCGCACTGCCCACACTGAAGTGCGGGGCTTCCTTGCGCGGATGTGTGATGGGACGATGGAAGAGCAGCACGGCATTGCAGGATGGAAGAGGCAGCTGCTGCACATGGTAGCTGGCATGCTGGTGCTGGTGCTACCCTTCGTGCCCACCCAGCTGCTCCTGATTGGTTGTGGGCTGGTGCTGGTGGTGCTCGCATTGGTCAAGTATGTGCACCGTGTCCCCATTAGCAGCGATGACCTCGGGAGCGGGATGATGCTGGTGTTGGCAGCGCTCGTGTTGGTCGCCTTCGTGCTGCTCTCAGAGATGGCATACTCCCACTACCCCAGCATGATGAGCGGGGCGCTTCCACTGTTCGTGGTGGGTGCTGCCCTTTCAATTGCCACCATTGCTGACTCGATTGCCAACATATATCAGCACACGAGGCAGGGCACGGGAGCCGAGCCAAAGCTCAGGGACGTGAGCTCCAGCCTCGTATTTTTGTTCTCGAGCATGGTGGTGGCGCTCGTGATTGGAGGGTGGATTGCCCTTCAGGAGGGCATGATGGTGTCTCTCGATGTGCTGTTTTTCGTGTCGGTGATGGGAGCCATAAGCGCCACGCTGCTGGGCTCCATCAGCCCCCGCACCACATACAACCTCGTGGTGCCCATGGGAAGTGCCATGGTGATGTGGCTGTTCTTCGATGTGGGCTACACCACTCCCATCCTGCACGTGCTCGGTGTGCTCGTGGGCGCCCTCGTGCTGGGCTATCTTGCATACAGAGTGGGCATTGCAGACCTCTCTGGACTGCTCTCCGCCACCCTCGTGGGCGTGCTCGTGATGGTGTTTGGCAGCGTGTGGTGGTTCGTGCTCGTGCTCTCGTTCTTTGTGCTCGGAGGAGGGTTCACCAAGTACAGGTACGCCTACAAGGAGTCGCTTGGAGCCGCCCAGAGCAGAAGGGGCGTGAGGGGATACGAGAATGTGTTTTCCAACACCCTTCCGGCACTGGCATTAGTGGTGCTCTACAGGGTGTTCCCAGAGCTGCACCCAGTGATATTTGCGGCATTTTTGGCCAGCATCGCCACCGCCACCGCCGACACGCTGGCAAGCGAGGTGGGGGAGACATCCAGAGCGGTGCCAAGGCTCATCACCAATCTCAAGCCCGTGAGGGTGGGAGAGGATGGTGGAATCACGCTTCTTGGAGAGGCAGCATCGCTGATGGGTGCCCTTGCCACGGCGCTGCTCGCATTCGTGCTGTTGGAGCTGGGTCTCGAGCCGATGCCAACCGAGCCCTCTCACATGCTCGTGGTGGGTGTCATCTCCGGGTTCGCTGGCACCAACATCGACAGCCTCCTTGGAGCCACGCTTCAGAGAAGGGGCGTGCTGGGAAACAGCGGCGTGAACCTCGCATCCACGGCGATGGCAGCCATTCTGGGGGCTGCCATGTATAATTACTTATAGATATTTCGACCATTTCCCAGTGGTGATCACATGGACGTGCTGGTGATATCTGGAAGCCCGAATAAGAGCGGCAACTGTGAGCAGATGGCAGCCGATGTGAGGAGCATCGTGGAGGAGAGGGGGTACTCCACCGCGCTGTTCAGCCTTGCTCACAAGAAGGTGGAGCCATGCACTGCGTGTAATGCGTGTGCCAAGGAGCCAAGGTGTCCCATCGAGGACGACATGGAGGAGGCGTATGGGTTGCTGCGCAGCGCGAAGGGCGTGTTTGTGATAGCTCCCGTGTACTTTGGATGCGTGAGTGCCCAGCTCAAGGCGCTGTTTGATAGGACGCTGCTGCTGAGAAGAGATGGCATGGCCCTCAAGGGCAAGGTGGGAGCGGCAGCGAGCGTTGGCAGGGCACGAAATGGTGGACAGGAGCTCACGATACAGGCGGTGCACGCATGGATGCACATCAGTGGAATGGTGGTCGTGGGAGACGACAGCCACTTCGGGGGCACGGTGGTGCACCCCTATGCCGAGGACGAGTTTGGAAGGCAAACAGTGCGCAACACTGCATCCAAGCTGTGCGACGTGCTGGACATGCTACGATGACTCCCCCAGCACCTTGAGAAAGCCAGCGGTGAACGCATCGCCCAGCCCAGTGCTGGTTGCCCTGTGCTCCACGTGGTATGTGGGCACCAGCACCTCCACGTGCCCATCCCACTCGAGGGGCGAGAGGTGTGCGATGGTGCGCATGCCCTTGACGCTGGTGGCAAGTGGGATATCGAGGTTGTCCCTGCTGACATGACCGCAGAGGGCAAGCACCCCTGCACACCTTGCCCCAAGCTGGGCTGCCCTCTCTGCCACCTCTGGCTCCCGACTCATGCAGTACACCACGTGGGTGGAGTGCACGCACAGGGTGTGCATCTCCATGTGCTCAAAAAACTCGTGCATGCGCTGCCTCGCCTCCACGCTGCTCCAGCTCCCCCCAAACAGCTCCGTAGCCTCCTGCTCGTTCATGCTGATGCTGAACAGCACACCCCTGAGAGAGCTCAGCACATCCTTCAGCACCCCCACGTCGGCTGGAGAGCCAAGCTCTGAATGAATCCTCAGCTCTGGACGCAAAGCGTGCACGCGCCTTAGCAGCGCCACCACCTCATGGGCATCCCGCCTTCTTTTTAGCAGGTGAAACCCAGAGGCGAGTGCTGCCGATACCCCCTCGAGCCCTTCGAGCAGCTCTTCCTCGAACGCCTTGCTCACCACCATCCTCGTGTTCAGAGGGTCGTAGGTGATGATTAGCCTGTCGCTCTCGGGCACCACCACCCTCTCACTCCCAATGTGCACCACATCGCCACGGGTGAACTCGAGCACGGAGTGCACGAGGTCGATTTCAGAATGGGCATCGAGGGGTACATGCACCCCAGACGGAATGAGCGCCATCTGTCTTCTGGAGGGGGCTGCCACGTTCAAAAGAGCAGGGCAGCCAAGGGCTGCAAGCCCGGCTGCACTGTTTGCGGCATTGCCCCCAAGCCTGTCGACGCCCGAGAGCCCGAGCCTCTCAATGGGGGCGGGGTCGTCGATGACCACCTCCCTTCCCACACCCTTCCTCATGCAGTGCAACAGGGCAGAGAGCACGTCCGCCTCGTCCTCTATGCTGGATGGAGGGGTCTCAAAATCGCACCCCACATCCCTGCACAGTGCCTCCACCATATTGCCCGAGAGCCTTACCACATGGTCTATGTTGGTGTTGAACGCACACACAAACATGCACAGGCAGCTTGGAAATGATGATATTTAACTTTCTGTTGCTGCTGTACAAAAATAGCAGTAACAAATGTGGGGCTGGGTCAGTCCCGAATGCCCGTGGACATCTGGCACCTCTGCCCAGAAGGCTGAGAGAGCCGCCGGGCACGTGCTGATGGATGAGGCAGGAAGCCCCTTGCGTGAGCGAGGGCAGTTCACTTTGTGCATTAAGTCCATCGCTATTTCTTTTCTCTCCTCGAATCCTCGAATACTTCTGCATTAGCCTTTTAGCAGTTTTTTGAATTAGTTTTAGACAACTTTTGAATTAGTTTTAGACAACTTTTGAATTCTCCTTCTCTTCTCCTCATAAACCCTGTGAACGTGATATAGCTCTCTTAAATCAAATCTGACAACTCTGTTATTTATCAGTCCAGTATGTTAGTAAGAGTAACATTTACAAGACCTGTCGCTGTTTTGCTATGCAAAAAACCGAGAAAGCCCCTCTCCCGCACGAGCCGCACTGCCTCTATCGAAGGGCGGTCTCGTCTCCAGGTCCCAGATTCAAAAACAGCCCCATTGGTGTGCAAAAGGCTAAAGAGGATGAGGTCGGAGGGGTGTGCATGACAGATGCGGTGGTGCTGCTCTCTGGTGGGCTGGACTCTCTGGTGTGCATGGCGGTGGCGGCACAACACCACGAAGTCCTCGCCATAACGTTCGACTATGGACAGCGGGCTGCAGTGCGGGAGAGTGCCGCTGCAGAGGCGATAGCCCGCCACTATGGCGCATCCCACAGGGTGGTGGAGCTTGGCTTTCTTGCGGGCGGTGCGCTCACCGAGGGTGGTGCACTGCCAGAGCCCACGCCAGATGAGCTCTCTGGGGATGCAGCCAGAAGGAGCGCAAGAGCGGTGTGGGTTCCAGCCCGCAACCTCGTGTTCTGCTCGATTGCTGCGAGCGTGGCAGAAAGCCTCGGGGCACACACGATATTCATCGGGGCAAACGCAGAGGAGGGAGAGACGTTCCCAGACAACACACCGGCGTTCGTGGAGAGCTTCAACAAAACGCTACATCATGCCACACTCGAGCGGATGGAGCTCGTGGCGCCCCTCATCGAGCTTGAAAAGCCAGACATCGTGCGGCTCGGGGCAGAGCTTGGCGCACCGTTCGAGCTGTCGTGGTCGTGCTACCGCTCTCTCGAGAAACCGTGTGGGAAGTGCGAGTCGTGTGTGAGACGAAGGAGAGCGTTTGCACGGGCGGGCGTGAGGGACCCTCTGGGGTGATGCCATGAGGGCATGTGTGCACGAGCTGTTCTCCTCCATTCAAGGGGAGGGCACGCACGTGGGCGAGTGGCACGTGTTCCTGCGCTTTTCTGGCTGCCCTTTGCGCTGCATATACTGCGATACCGTCCAAGCCCGCACCGTCCGCTCATCGTGCGTGGTGCACACCAGCCCCCCCTCGGTGCTGCACAACCCCGTGGGGCTGGACGAGGTACTGGATGCGATAGAGTGTCTGTGGAGCACAAGATGCGAGTTCGTGAGCCTCACGGGTGGCGAGCCGCTGCTCTATCCCGACTTCATCCTCGCCCTCGCAGAGCACTGCCCTCACCCTCTGTATCTCGAGACCAGTGGCGTGCCCCACAGCTCCGCGCTTCGGGTCGCCCACACGATAGACGTGGCTGCGTGCGACATCAAGCTCAGAGAGCATGGGGCGACCTCTCACTATGGGGGGCTGGTGGAGCAGGAGATTGCCACCATCCGTGCCCTCGTGGAGGAGGGCGTGGAGGTGTGCGTCAAGGTGGTGGTGCTCGAGAGCACGGAGGTGGACACAATAGAGCAGGTGGCATCGCTGCTCGAGAAGCTTCCCATCACGCTGGTGCTCCAGCCCGCGGCTGGCACGGTGATGGACATGGAGAGGTTAGCGCGCATGGCGGATGTGGCGGCAGAGCACGTGGAGCACGTGAGGGTGGTGCCCCAGCTTCACACACTGCTCAACATCAGATGACCTTGGTACTCCACTTGCACCTCCTTAACATCTCGTCCCATTGCCATCCAGCCTCGCTATCGGAGTGATACCAGCCCTGACGGTTTCGCCCACGGCAGCGCACACCCTCCACGGCTCATCGAAGTGCACCTCCACCCTCGAGCCCAGCACGATTCTTCCTATGCGCTGCCCCTGCTCCACGCTCTCACCCTCCCTCACAAAGGGGTCGATTCTTCTTGCCAGGGTGCCAGATATGAGCACCACCTCCACATCACCGTGCTCCGTGCTCATCCTCATGGACAGGCGCGCATTGCCCCTCGAACGGGAGAGAAACGCTGGAAGATGGGAGTCCCCGATGCTGCGCATGTGCACCACCCTCGCATCACATGGAGACCTGCACACGTGCACGTCCCACAGGCTCATGAACACCGCCACCCTTCCCTGCTCTGCCTCCACCACCGTGCCATCGGCTGCCGAGAGCAGCACACTCGAATCATGAGCGCAGGCTCTCTCGGGGTCCCTGAAGAACAGCACGAAAAAGCCCCCAAGGACGAACAGCCCGATGCCAAAAAGCAGAATCCAGCTCATCTGCCTCGCCTCCTGAGCAAGGACACGAACTCGTCTATCACATCCAGCAGCTCTGGAAGCAGCCATAGCACCACATAGGCTATTGCCACGAGGGCAAGGGTGGAGCCCACCTTGGCGAGCACCGCATGAGCCACGTAGAAGCTCTCATACGGGTCAGAGGAGAACCACAGGTACCCTGTGGCGATGACCACGAACGCATTTCTGAAGAGGTTCAGCACGTATATCACGGGCACCGAGGCAAGAAGCGCCATGAGTTTTCTCCTGCCAGCAGCGTCTGTGGCGAGGATGAGCCCAGTGAACAGGGCGATGCTCTCGATGGCTGTGCACGCCAGCACTATCTCGATGTCGAAGCCCTGCACCACGATGTGGCTTGGGGGCAGAAGGAGGGCGGCATGTCCCAGCGCACCCACGAGCCACACCGTCTGGGATGCCACCTCCATCTCGAGCATGCTCTGGAGTGTGTCGAGCTGTGCAAAGGGAAAGTATACCATCCCGCCTATGGCGCTCGCCCGCGTGAGGGTGAGCAGAGCCCTCTCTGAGAGTGCGGGACTGCCCCGATAGAAGGAGAGCATGAGGTACCCGATGAGGGCACACAGCGCGGCAGCTCCCAGCGTGACCACCACGTTGTACCAGTCTGCAATCGCCGCATAGTGGGATGGCTGGAGCAGCCAGTGCACACAGAACGCCCACCAGCCAGCAGCGCCCAGCAGCATCCGCTCCCTTCTGGGATAGAGCGAGGCTGAGAGCAGCAGGAGGATGGACACCCAGAGCACGCCTTGGAGCATGAGCACACCTCTCACACGCCCTATAAATCGGTTGTGTCTGGCACGTCAAGTCCCAGAGCCCTCGCTGCGAAGAGCAGACCAAAGCATCCAGTGAGCATCATGTCCCCGAACGGTGCGGGAAAGCTCACACTCAGGCTCGAGCCCCTCATGATGTGCCTGTTGGGTCCAGTGACGAGCACCCTCGTCTCGCCTATGGGCTCTTTCACGTATGCCCCGTGTCCACCCTCCTCGAACACCTGCTCGTGGGTGAGCGTGCCGCTCCATAGCCCCTCTATCAGGGCGTCGAGCTTTCTCGCGTCCACCAACCGAGTGTGGTGCTCGAACAGCCCCACCACCCTGCCATCACACACCGCCGCCCCGAGGGTGTGCCCGTTGCCCACATTGACCACCACACAGCTGCCCTCTTCTTCCGTGAGGCATCCAAAGATGGCTGCGGGTCCCGTGTCCATCACGAGGCACCGTCTGGGCGCGGCATCGGCACACACCTGACGCATGCGGGTGAGGTGCTCTGGCACGTTGCCCATGTATGCAAAGTGCTCTATTCTGCCCCCCCTCTCCAGCGTGCGGCGCAGGTGCTCGAACCTGAACACCCTGTTGGATGACAGGGAGAACCCGTGGTCCTGCACTGCCACAGCCACCACCTCTGGAAGTGGCTCGTCCACGCACAATAGCATGCGCTCGAGCATGGGGAGGTCGAGGTCTCTGAGCTCCACCGCCACTGCATCCTCTGGAGCCTCATCCTCGTGCTCGATGAGGCGCACCCCCATGCGCTCCACCCTTCTGAGGTCGTCCTTGAGGGTGAGCGCCGCATCCCTCGTGGCATATACCCGCAGCCCAGCCTCGATGTGCTCCCTCACCGCACGGGTGATGTGCCCCCCTCCCATCACGCCGCCCGTGAGCACCACGTCCCTGCCAAGCGCCCGTGCCCGCCTCACGGCGCTGGCTTTCAGCAGCGTGGGCGAGGGCAGCACCAGCTTGGTGCAGTTCTCCATCCTCCTCTCTGGGTCGTACACGAGCACGTCCTGCGTGCCCATGCCTATGTCGATTGCAATGAGCCTCATCACCCATCCCATCCACTCAAGTGAAAAGTAATTTATGGTGGGTATGGAAAGAGGCTCACTGTCCGTGGTCAGCATGCATCTCATAATCACAGAAAAGCACAACACAGCAAAGCGCATAGCCCACATACTCTCGGGTGGAAGGGCAGAGCACAGGAAGGTGGAGGGCATAGATGCGTACACGTTCTCCAACACCACGGTGGTGGGGCTAAGGGGGCACGTGCTCTCTCTTGACTTCCCAGAGCAGTACAGGAGCTGGCAGGCAACGAGCGTTAGGGAGCTCATTGGGGCAGAGGTCGTGCATGTGCCCACAGAGAAGCGCTATGTGAGGGCAATTCAGAAGCTGGCAAAGGATGCAGAGGAGATTACAATAGCCACAGACTACGACCGAGAGGGGGAGCTCATAGGGGTGGAGGCTCTCAGGATAATAGAGCAGGCGCATCCTGGGTTGCTCGATGGGGTGAGGGTGAACAGGGTGCGCTACAGCGCCCTCACCAAGCAGGAGATAGAGGAGGCGTTCTCACATCCAGTGGAGGTGGACTTCAGGCTTGCCGCCTCTGGGGAGGCGAGGCAGACCATTGACCTCGTGTGGGGGGCGGTGCTCACCCGCTACCTCTCAATTGCAGGGGGAAGGCTGGGCGATAACTTCCTCTCGGTGGGCAGGGTGCAGTCCCCCACCCTCGCCCTCATCGTGCAGAGGGAGAGGGAAATTCAGGCGTTCGTGCCCCAGAAGTACTGGGAGATTGAGGCAACGCTCGAAAACGATGTGGTGGCAAGGCACGAGCATGGCAGGTTCGACGACAAAAAAGAGGCAGACGAGGTGCTTCAGAGGATAGTGGGCAGGGCAACGCTGGTGGGGCTCGATACTGGAAGGCGCACCGACCGCCCACCCACTCCTTTCAACACCACCGAGTTTCTGAGAGCCGCGAGCGCCATTGGCTTTTCCGCATCGAATGCCATGAGGATAGCAGAGTCCCTGTACACCAACGGATACATTTCCTATCCAAGAACGGACAACACAGTGTATCCCAAGAGCGTGAACCTGCGGGATGTGCTCTCTGCCCTGAGGGATGGGGAGCTCGGGGAGTATGCCGCAGAGCTGCTATCCAAGAAGCGGCTATCCCCCACCCGAGGCAAAAAAGAGACCACCGACCATCCTCCCATCCATCCAGTGGCGGCGGCAAGGCGCTCGCAGCTGAGCGAGCAGGAGTGGAAGGTGTACGAGCTCATAACGAGACGCTTTTTTGCCACGCTCGCAGACCCCTGCATCGTGGAGACACAGCGGGCGGTGTTCGAGGTGAACGGCGAGCAGCTTGTAGCCACGGGGCTCAGGGTGCTCGATGAGGGCTGGAGGCGGTACTACATCTACTCGAAGGTGGAGGACAGGCCCCTGCCAGAGATGCAGGTGGGAGAGCGGTACGCAGTGGTGGAGCCAAGGCTGCTGGAGAAGCACACAAAGCCCCCAGCGAGGTACACCCAGGGCGCCCTGATAAAGAAGATGGAGGAGCTTGGCATAGGCACAAAGTCCACGAGGCACGAGATCATCGCCAAGCTGTACAGCAGGGGCTATGTGGTGGGCAACCCCATGAAGCCCACACAACTATCGTTCTCGGTGATAGACGCCCTCGAGAGCAATGCCCCCAACATCACCCGTCCCGAGATGACGCGCAAGCTCGAGCAGGACATGGACAGGATAGCCGAGGGGGCAGTGAGCGAGCAGGACGTGATAGAGGAGTCGAGGGACATGTTCTATCGGGTGTTCGACCAGCTCGAAAAGAACACCGAAGCCATATCGAGGTCCATAAGGGAGGGGCTGCGGGAGGATGCGGTGCTCGGCAGGTGTCCCTCGTGTGGCAAGGACATGCTCATAAGGCGCTCGAGAAGGGGAGGAAGGTTCGCTGGATGCTCTGGATACCCGGAGTGCACGTTCACGCTGCCCCTCCCAAGGTCGGGCAAGATAGTGGTGAGCGACAGGGTGTGCGAGAGGCACGGGCTCTTCCACATCACGGTGGTGAGCAAGGGCAAGCGGCCATGGAGGGTGGGCTGTCCCATGTGCAGCTTCGAGGAGTGGAAGAGCTCAAACGGCAACACGAATGGCGACAAGGGTCAGGACCTCACTGACATCGAGGGAATTGGCAGGACGTATGCCAAAAGGCTGCGGGAGGCTGGAATAAAGAGCGTGGATGCCCTAAGGCAGCTATCGCCAGAGAGGGTCTCGGAGCTCACGGGCATACCGCTCTCGAGGGTGAGGAGGTGGGGGGTGTGGTGATGGACTCGATGCTCTGGGTGTGCTCTCATTCGGCAATCTGCTCAAGATATATCACGAGGCTCAAGATATATCACGACGATGGCTTTATGCAGTACCATCCAACCAGCACAAGGGTGTTCTGCTGAAAATAGAAAAATTTAAAATTTAGTTAAGTCGTTTTCTGTGGGGAAGTTTATGAAGGGTAGGATAGTTGCAATTAGCATAGCTGTAATATTTGCCATTGCAATCATATTGCCCTTCTTGGTGAACGTTTCTGGAGAGCAGAAAGTTGAGCACATTCAAATTAATAACATCGAAATAAAGGCAAAGAAGGTTAATGAAAGTCATGCAGATATTGAGTTTATACTCACTGTTTACCGCTCAAAGGTTGTCAGCAATGCAACGTTAATTGTGAGTGTGTATGACAAAAGAACGAATTTACTCCTTCAAAAGTATGAAATTGAAGTTTTAAGAGAAGGAAAGGAAGGGCTGAATGAAATGAATGTAACTGTAGCTTTTGAAAAGGATAAAGATTACAACATTGCTTTTGAAATAAGAAAGGATAACAAGATTGTAAGCTCGAGAGGTATGAGTCTTAAAGGCTTGGATACGCTCCTTCCGAAGGATAAGGAGCTGAAAATGACCCTGAAAGATGCGGACTTCAAAATTGTTGAGGTCAGCGGTAATAAAGCGGTTGTGAAGACGAGATTTTACATAGAAACAATGGAAAACTACGATGACACTGTTTTTCACATCAAAGCAATACAGTATGAGTCCAATGTGCTCGCTGCTGAAAAGTGGCTGGAGATTGAGATTAAAAAAGGCAAAACTCTGCTTGTGGAGAGCAATCTAACAGTGCCTAAGGATTACAATTACCTTGTCAAGCTTGAGGTATGGAGAAACGGCTCACTGCTTAAAAGCTGGAGCAAAGTCCTAAACTTAGCTCCAACGAAGAGGATTCCTGAAAATGTGACTGAAGAGGGGGTGAAATTTGAAGTTAGCCAGTTTGTAAAGCCCGAGGGAGCTTATGAGACGCCTCCAACTCCAGTACCAACTCCAATAAAAGATTATGGTGACAAAGTTGGAATGCCTGGCTTCGAAGCTGCTCTTGGCATTATAGCATTGGGAGGTGCCTTAATATGGAGGAGACTAAGATGAAAAAGTTTGAGTTGGAAGACGTACTAAAGAAAATCTTCATAGCTCTAAGCGTGATACTTTTAATATTTTCAGTCTGGGGGCTTTACAGCTCTCTGAATGAGCTAATACGCATATGGATAGGCTACAAATATGCTCCAATCTACAGAACTTTACTAAATCTTGCAATATTGATTTTAGCTATTTACGTCCTCAATCTACTCGCCAAAGGCAAAAAGTCATGAGGCGACAACTTGGAATATCGAAGTCTTCTTTACAAAAAATCGCTAAGAAAGCCCCTCTCCTTTGAGGGGATGAATTAAATGAGGTGGGCTGGGGCAGGGGGTAGTTAAAAAAGAGTTTGCTCAAGATGTTCTGATTTTTATTCCCAACACAGAGAAAAATTACTACAGCAGCAAAGAGGCAGGGGCTGCGGTGACTCAGCCCGAAGGACTACATTGATATAATTCTTGGTTTTACTGATTACTGATTTTGATGAAATTATTCCATAGGGTTACCATATCTCTCACCGACGAGGAGATGAAACTTCTGGAAGAGCTCAGAAGGGATAGTGGAGAGAGTTTAAGTCAGATTTTCAGGGATGCACTTTACATATATTACCGGCTGGTTAAAGCGGGGAAAAAAGCTGGAGTTGATTACAGGAAGTATTTTAATGATATAGAGAGGCTCGCATATCATATATATAATGTTGAAATGAGGCAATTTGTAATTCTCGACAGAGAATTTTACAGAGTTTTACTGAAAAAACTCCAAAAAATTGAGAGACCAGAGGAAATAGTTGATGAAGAATTTGTGAATGCTGTAAAAGGTATTGCAAGGCTGTTTTTAATCGATTATGGGTGGAATGAGAATACAAGTGATGTTGAAAAAGCCGAGGCAGTTTTAAGAACAATCGAATTCGCTGGAGGAGGGACTTTTGTTAAGGTTAATGAGCATGAATTCGTATTTCGAACACCTCCTGAAAACCTGATTGTAACAAAAATAATAATAAAAACTCTTCTCGAATCAGGCGGAATAAAGGCGAGTTTTGAGACTACTTCGGAGAGAATTTTCATAAGAGTCGAAAGCTAGTCCGAATTAAAAATTTTTTACTCAAAGTCAAATAAATTTGTTATGAACTCCTTCGTAACAGAATTTATGTAAGAGAGTCACAATTTTTCAAAATGGGGTGTCTGTATGACGGACGTAAGAGAAGAGCTCGTAAACGCACTGGCTGACCTCGATGAGGCAAAGGCAATAGAGCTTACGAAAAAGAGGGTTGAGAGCGGTGAAGACCCTTTCGCAATTCTCGAGGATGTTAGAAAAGCTACGGACATAGTCGGAAAACGTTTCGAGGAGGGCAGATACTTCGTTTCTGATTTAATGATGGCTGGAGAGATACTCAAGCAAATAATGGATGTCGTGAAGCCGCTGATTGGAGAGAAAGCTGGAGAAAAGAAGGGCAAAGTCGTGATAGGCACGGTGGAAGGAGATGTGCACGACATAGGGAAGAGCATAGTCATAGCGCTTTTAGAGGCTGAGGGGTTTGAAGTTGTGGATCTGGGAGTTGATCAGCCACCTGAGGTTTTTGTTAATGCCGTTAGGGAGCATAACCCGGATGTTGTTGGGCTCAGCGGGCTGCTCACCGAAGCCATAGATTCGATGAAGAAGACTGTAGATGCTGTAAAAAAAGAGGCTGAAGTGAAGATAATTATTGGTGGAGGCAGAGTTGATGAAGAAGCCAAAGAATACACGGGAGCAGACGACTGGACAGATGATGCTGCTGTTGGTGTAAGGAAGATAAAGGCTCTGGTGGGGGTGGAGTAGATGGATGTTGAAGAGTTAAGGAAAGAGAGGCTGGAAAGGCTTGAAAGAGCCTTGAAGTGTAAAGAGCCGGACAGGGTACCCATATTAGTGTTTAACGACGTTTGGTGTGGTACCTATTCTGGATACACGGCAAAGGAGGTCTATTTCGAGTACGATAAATGGATAAAAGCTACTCTGAACGTTGCAAAGGACTTCGAGTTCGACTACATATTCACCCTCAACGGTCTTGAAGGAATGTTCCTTTTCGCAAGCTTCATCGAAAAAGCACCAGAAGTCGCTACGAACATGAGATTCGTAACAGCGCCTTACCACGACATCCTGCAGGATGTATATACAAGGTGGCCGGGAAGAGAGCTCAGAGAAGACATGCACCCGCAATTTATCGGAAAAGAGATAATGAAAAAGGAAGAGTACAACAAGTTCATCGAAGCTCCAATCGATTTCATGCATGAAGTCGCACTTCCGAGAATCTGCAAGAATGTTGCAAATCCGGGTTCTGCCGACTACAACGCCGCTCTCGCCAAGCTCGGGATGGAAGCCGGGAAGTACAACGCCGCAACGAACAGCTTCATAATGGAGCTTATGAAGATTGGCTATCCGATGTGGCCGATGGCTCACGGCTACGCACCTCTTGATTTCATCGGCGACTTCCTTAGAGACATAAAGAACATCGTCATCGACCTTTACAGAGTGCCCGACGTCGTGATACAGGCCGTCGACGCAATCACTCCGCACCTTGTCAAGACCGCCAGCATATCCGGAAGTGTTCCGGAAGAAGTCATGAAAATGCTCGGAGTAAACCTGATCTGGTGTTTCTACCCGTTACACCTGAACGAATATCTCAACCCCAAGCAGTACAGAGAATACTACTGGCCTTCGCTCCTCCACTGCTGGAAGGAAAACGTAAAGGCTGGACTGCTCCCGTTCGTGCTGTTCGAGGGAAGACACGACGCACATCTCGAGACGCTTCTTGAAATTCCAAAGCGCGGTATCGCTGGAATGTTCGAGAAGACGGACGGAAGAAAGGTAAAGGAACTGGTAGGAAACGATATGTGCATAATGTACGGACCCACGAACACGCTTCTCGCCAGTGCCACTCCCGAAAAAGTTTACGAGTGGACGAAGGAGCTTGTGTTGGACATGAAGGAGGGCGGTGGATTTGTCCTGTTCCCGGGTGTCGACGCTGCAGGAATTTCCAGAGAAGCCAAACTCGAGAATATCAAGGCCATGATTGAGGCTGTGCACAAATACGGTCAATATTAGTTAGCCTTTTCATTTTTATTAATAAATAAGAATCAATATTAATGATTGTGGTGAAGTGAATGGACATCGAAGAGTTGAGGAGGGAGAGGCTGGAAAGGCTCGAGGCTGCTATAAAATGCAAAGAGCCAGACAGGGTGCCAATAAGGGCTTTTACACACATATGGCATGGAGCATATGCAGGACACACGGCTAAGGAAGTGCTTTTTGATAATGGGAAATGTAAAGATGCGTGGCTTAAAGTAGCAAAGGATTTTGATTTTGACACTTTCACAGTTATCAGTGGGCTGGCAGGATGGATTTACGCTGTAGCTTTACTCGACCAACAGGACATATCAGCCACAGCGCCTCTCATTCTTGGCCCAACCCACATTGCCCTGATGGACGTGTACACAAGATGGCCAGGTTATGAACTGGAGGAAAATGCCCACCCACAGTTCATAGGCAAGGAAATAATGAAGGTGGATGAGTACGACCAGCTAATCGAAAACCCTCTGGAGTTCATAAACAAAGTTGCGATGCCGAGGATAAACAAAAAACTCTCAAACGTTGGTTCTGCAGAATACAACGCCGCTCTTGCAAAGTATGGCGTGGAGCTTGCAAGATTCGGAGCTTTCATGGCTGAAGTTTCGATGGAACTTGCAAAAATTGGATACCCAGCCATCCCGATGTCATGGGGCTATGCTCCGCTTGACTTTATAGGCGACTATCTCAGAGACATCAAGAACATGGTAATGGACCTCTACAGACATGGCGATGTAGTAAAGCAGGCTGTAGAAGCAGTAACTCCCCTCCTAATAAAAGTTGCTGAAGTCTCGGCTCCTCCGGCAGAAGTCAGAAAGCAGATTTTCGGAACAGATGTTGTGGAATGCCTCATCCCGCTCCATCTCAATGAATACCTGAACCCAAAGCTCTACAACGAGTTCTTCTGGCCCTCGCTCAACGAGGTTATCAAGGAAGTTGTTAAGATGGGGCAAACACCATTCGTGCTTTTCGAAGGAAGGCATGACGCACATCTCGAAACGCTGCTTGAAGCTCCCAGGAGGAAAGTGGTTGGAGTCTTCGAGAAGACTGACCCAAGGAAGGTCAGAGAAGTGCTTGGAGACCACGTCATACTTGTCTCAGGGCCTCCAAACTCTCTGCTGATTGGAGGAACGCCGCAGAAAGTGGAGGATTTCATGAAAAAGCTGCTTGAGGATTGCAAAGAAGGAGGGATGATGATTTATCCTGGAGTTGATGGTGGAATTTCGAGAGACGCGAAGCCCGAGAACGTTAAGGCTATGATTGAGGCTGTTGAAAAATATGGAACTTACTGATTTTTATTATTTATGAATGTTTTCATAACAATCTTTATAGCCGCCACCTTCCCAGTTGGTGATATGATGTTCAGGGAAAAAAGAGAAATCTATCTGATTTCTGCGGCGATTCTTGCAATGTTTGCAATGTTTGCAATGTTTTCACTGATATGGAGTCAGTCCTATCTATTCATCATGAAAAACTACGCTCTTAACTCTGTTTCTACAGTTGCTCTTGCAGCATCTTTCTCTGCTGCTGGAAATCTCTTAGTACAGGTTCTTGCAGCTGCAGCTTTACTTCATTTTCTTTCCGTGATGGTAATCCTTGCAGGGAGAAAACATGCAGGAGGTGTTGAAAGTGTTTAGGTTCGGGAACCAGAAGGCATTCGAGATAGGCAAAGTGAATATAGGCGGTGAGCCCGGAGATAACCCGACAGTCCTGATAGGCAGCATATTCTACGGGAAACATAAGATCGTGGAGGACGAGAAGAAGGGGATTTTCGATAAAGAGAAGGCAGAGAAGCTGATAAAAGAGCAGGAGGAGCTGAGTGATAAAACGGGAAATCCTGGACTTGTTGATGTTGTTGGCATGAGTGAGGAAGCGATAAGGGGATACATGGAGTTCGTTGCTGATGTAACTGACAAACCATTCCTCGTTGATTCTGCAATAGCTGACATCAAGATAGCCGCAGTCGAATATGCAAAGGAGGTGGGGCTTGAGAAAAGAATCATCTACAACTCGATCTCTCCCGAGTCGAAAGACAAGGAAATCGAGGCATTGAAGAACAGCAATATAGAGGCTGCTGTTGTGCTCGCTTACACATTCAACGTTACAAGCAGTAAGGCAAGAATCGATGCTCTTGAAAAAGTTCTTCCAAAGCTTGAGGAGGCGGGGATAACGAAGCCCCTCATCGATACGTTTGTCATGGACGTTCCCAGCCTTCCAGCGGCTGCGAAAGCTGCGATGGAGATAAAGAAAAAATATGGATTCCCCTGCGGCTCAGGAGCTCACAACGCAATAGCGAGCTGGAAAGGGTTTAAGAACATGCTTGGAAAAGAGGCTGAGAAGCCTGCAGTTCTGATGGCAAACACCCTCCAGATAGTCCTTGGGTCGGACTTCGTACTCTACGGCCCGATTGAAGACAGCAAACTCGTCTTTCCTGCAGTGTTCACAATAGACACGGCCTACAGATACTTTGCAAGGACAAAAGACCTAATAGAAATTTAAGTTGAAATATGAGCGATGAGCGTCAGAGTAACGTTCGAGCCAGCAGGAAAGAAGATTGAAACCTCCTCCAATTTTATTCTTGAGATTGCGAGAGAGGCCAATGTTTCTTTGCGTTCAGACTGCGGTGGAAAGGGCGTTTGCGGGAAGTGCAGAGTAGTCATTGTCGATGCAAGAGGAGAGATGAGTGAGGTAAACGAAGTGGAGAGGAAGCACCTAACTCCAGAAGAGATTGAAGCTGGCTACAGGCTTGCGTGCCAGGCAAAAATACTGAGCGGGAGGGCAACTATCTTCATGCCTCCTGAAAGCAGGATGGAGGCGAGGAAGGTCGCTGAGGTGGCAGTTGAGGAGAAGGTTGAGCTGAATCCTGCGGTTAAAAAAGTGCATTTGAGGCTGCGAGAACCAACGCTTGAGGATGTAAAGCCAGATTTCGAAAGGTTAAAGTCAGCACTTGGAGAGGTTGAGATTCCATTGAGCCTCCTGAAAAATCTTCCGAAATTACTTAGGGAGGCTAACTGGGACATCACGGCGGTTTTGTGGAACGGAAAGCTGATTGGGATTGAGAGAGGAGACACCACGAACAGGTCTTTCGGGCTCGCGATAGATATAGGCTCATCGAAGGTAATTTGCCACTTAGTTGATTTAGTTACCGGCGAAACCATTGCAAGAGGATACGCAGAAAATCCACAGGTTGCTTACGGAGAGGATGTGGTATCAAGGATTACTTACGCATCAAAAAGCGACGAAAATCTGGAAAAATTGCAGAGGATCGTCGTCGAAGTAATAAATAAAGTAATAGATGAAGTTTGCAGGGAAGCCGGAGTGAGCAGCGAGGAAGTTTACGAGGCAGTTGTCGTTGGCAATTCGGTAATGCACCACCTCTTCTTTGGTATCTATCCGAAATACATCAGCGTTTCCCCCTTCACCCCTGCTGTGAGAAAAGGGATAAGCTATCCGGCAAAAGAAATCGGACTTAAGATAAACAGCGAGGGATACGTGAGCTCTTTGCCATTAATCGCCGGCTTTGTTGGGGCAGATGCTGTGTCAAACCTGATTGTCACAAAGATTCACAGAAAAGAAGAGGTCAGCATGGTTATAGACATTGGAACCAATACAGAAATTCTTCTTGGAAACAGAGATAGAGTCCTGGCCTGCTCAACACCTTCTGGCCCAGCTTTTGAAGGCGCACACATAAGTCATGGAATGAAAGCTGTTAGCGGAGCGATAGAGAAAGTAAAAATCGAGGACGAGGTTGTTTACGAAACGATCGACAACGTGAAGCCGAAGGGAATATGCGGGAGCGGGATGATCGACCTCGTGGCTGGGCTCTACAAAGCCGGGATAATAAACGGGAAGGGGAAGTTCGTCAGAGAGACTGAGAGGATAATTAAAGACCGCGTTCCAAAATTCGTTGTTGCGTGGGCAGATGAAACCGAGACGGGAAAGGAGATTACAGTTACCGAAAAGGACATAAACGAGCTTCTGATGGCAAAGGGGGCTATAAGGTCTGGATGGATGATTCTGATGGAGAAGCTCGGAATTGAAGCGGAGAATATTTCTAGGATATATTTGGCTGGCTCCTTTGGAAGGCACATAAATATCGAGAACGCGAAGCTCATCGGACTTCTGCCAGATGTTCCAAATGACAGAATTGTCTTTGCTGGAGACACAGCTGTTGGTGGTGCAAAGATGGCTCTGAAATCTGTTAAGGAGAGAGAGGAGATTGAGGAGGTTGTTGACTTTGTCGAGTATGTCGAGCTTTCCGTTGACAGGAACTTTTACCGAACTTTCGTAAGGGCGATTCCGATATCGCAAATTTTAAATTCCAAAAAGTTTCAGGTGAAAAATGGAGAAAAACTCTCTTCATGATCCTTTAAAACATGAAAAAGCACATAATTAGGGAGCTTTCCGGAGAGCTGCCCCTCCTTGAGTTTAAATGTCTCAAAAAGAGATAATCGAGGAGACAAGATTGACGAAAGGGACGGTATCAAAGAAAGAAAGCGGTGATGAAAAAATTACCTCAGAGATTAACGAGATTCTCTTGAAAAACTTCACCGAAGATGAAAAGCGGACTCTGCAAACCCTTCTGAAAAAAATGCTGAGAAATATTGAGCTTACGGGTGATGTGGCTTGAAAGAGTTGCGAGGAGTTGAAGTTCTCACAGGAGACCCGAAAAAGGCACTTGTAAAGCTATCTATTCCGATGATGATCAGCAACCTCGTTTTCACTCTCTACAATTTAGCAGATGGAGCGTGGGTTGCTGGGCTGGGAGCTGATGCTTTATCTGCAGTGGGCATCTTCTTCCCACTTTTCATGGTTTTCATCTCATTATCAATGGGAGTTGGAATAGGGGCGAGTTCAGCCATATCAAGAAGAATAGGGGCTGGGGATAAGAGGGGAGCAGACAACATCGCGATGCACGCAATCGTAACGGGTTTTGCTGCGGCATTAATACTCACCTTAACTATAATCAGACTTGAGCATTTGCTGAAACTGCTCGGAGCTGAAGGCAAAGTTTTGAGCCTTGCCTTAGAGTATTCGAGAATAGTTGTTGCAGGCAGTGTTTTCCTCGTTTTCAACAACATTGCAACGGGGATACTGAACGGCGAGGGGAATACGAAAAAGACGATGTATGCAAATGTTGCTGGAAGTGTCATCAACATCATTCTGGATCCGGTCTTCATCTACATTCTTGGCTTTGGTGTTGCGGGAGCTGCATATGCAACCGTTCTGTCGATGGCAATCTCATCCGCTGTTTTCATCTACTGGTTCCTTGGCAGAAGTTATGTTGATGTGGGGCTAAAGAACTTCAGCGCAGATAGAAAGATCCTGTTCGACATTCTAAGAGTTGGTCTGCCCTCCTCCTTCTCCATGCTTACCATGTCGATCGCAATGGTCTTCCTGAACGCCATAATCATCAGAGCTGGAGGGAGCGATGGGATTGCGGTTTTCACAAGTGCATGGAGGCTGATAAGCGTTGGTTCCATCCCCACCTTCGGGATGGCTGGAGCGGTAACTGCTGTTGTCGGGGCATCTTTCGGAGCAAGGAATGCTGAGAAGCTGAGGATAGCCTATCTTCATGCAATAAAACTAACAGTTCTGATAGAAGTACTCATAGTTTCGGCAATGATAATTACTGCTCCAAAAATAGCAATCGTTTTCACATACTCCGAAGCTTCATCAAGAATCTATCAGGGGCTCGTTAATGCCATGAGAATTCTACCTGCTTTCTTACTCTTCGCACCCCTCGGCATGATGACCGAGTCTATGTTTCAGGGAATAGGGAGGGGTGAAAATGCCTTAGCTATCACAATTCTGAGAACCATAATTTTTGAGCTCATCTTCGCCTACATTCTCGCCTTTCCATTCGGCTTTGGATTTTTCGGAGTGCTGATGGGAGTTACCGCCGCAAACATAGCCGGAGCTCTGATCGCATTCATTGGGGGGACGATGAGCATCAGAAGGCTTGAAAGAGAGTTACGGTAGAGGTGAGAGTATGAGGAGAGCGGCGCTTTTAACAATAACTCTCGCTTCATTCCTAACTCCCTTCGCGCTTTCATCTGTAAATGTCGCTCTCCCGATGATTGGAAAAGGGTTTGCGGTGGATGCGATAACGCTCAACTGGATTGCTACCGCTTATCTTCTTTCTTCCGCCATGTTTCTCATTCCATTCGGCAGGATAGCTGATATTAAAGGAAGGAGAATGGTTTTTGTCCTCGGAGTGGGTGTTTTTACTGCAGGATCACTGTTCTCAGGCCTATCCACTTCTGCAGAAATGCTGATAGCATTCAGAGTCCTGCAGGGAATTGGAGGTGCAATGGTATTTGCGACAGGAATGGCAATTCTAATCTCCGTTTTCCCGCTAAATGAGAGGGGAAAAGTTTTAGGAATCAATGTGGCTTCAGTTTACACCGGCTTAAGCCTTGGCCCCTTCTTCGGCGGCATTTTAACCCAGAACTTCGGATGGAGGAGTGTTTTTCTTGTAAATGTCCCTCTCGGCATCATTGTTGTTGCAGTCGCCCTATGGAAGCTGAAAGCGGAGTGGGCTGATGCTAAAGAGGAGAGGTTCGATTTGGTTGGCTCTGCAATTTACAGCCTGATGCTCGTGCTGATAATGATTGGTGTGTCTGAATCAACCCTGATTCTGATAACAGCGGGCTTGGCTCTGCTGATTGTCTTCATTGTCTGGGAAAGCAGAATCGAACATCCCGTCCTTGAAATAAGGCTTTTCAGGCGAAACATAACTTTTGCATTCTCAAACCTTGCGGCTCTGCTGAACTACGCTGCCACTTTCGCCGTAACCTACCTCTTAAGCCTATACTTGCAGTACATCAAAGCTTTAACGCCCCAGCAAGCAGGTTTCATTTTAATCGCACAGCCAGTCGTTCAGGCAATGCTTTCACCATTTGCAGGGTGGCTTTCAGACAGAATAGAGCCGAGGGTTGTTGCCTCAACAGGAATGGTTTTAACGGCATTGGGCCTATTTATATTCTCCAATATCAACGAGAGCACGGAAATCTCGATGATAGTGGCGAATCTAATGCTTCTTGGCCTTGGCTTCGCTTTATTCAGCTCTCCGAACACGAATGCAATCATGAGTTCTGTAGAGAGAAGGTTTTACGGCATCGCCTCAGCAACCCTTGCAACGATGCGTTCTGTGGGACAGATGTTCAGCATGACCATTGTTATGCTCATCTTTGCCATCTACATTGGAAAGACTTTAATCACTCCTGAAGTTTATCCGCTGCTTATTGAAGCCACACGCACGTCCTTTGCCATTTTCTCAGTGCTATGCTTCTTCGGGATATTCGCATCACTTGCGAGGGGGAGGATAAGATAGCTTTTTAAAAAGCCAGAAGAAAAAAGTTAGATGAAGTGATCCCATGGGGTGGAAGAATGAAGAAAGAAAAACATCAAAAGAAAGCCAGAATCATACTATTTTGCACTCCAATCCTCTTGGGGTTCACTCAAGCACATGGGAGGATTGAAAGCCACTAAAGAACTGATTGAATTGTGCCACGTTGACAAAAATTCGTATGTCTTGGATGTCGGTTGCGGTGTCGGAATAACCGCCTGCTATATGGCAAAGAGGTATGGCTGTAAGGTAAATAGAATTTGGCGGGATGACAGAATCGTTCCTTTTGAGGATAATATTTTCGATGCGGTTATAAGCGAGTCCGTAAATGCCTTCACGGGGAATAAACAAAAAGCGATAGGCGAGTATAAGAGGGTTGTAAAATGAAATGACCTTTGTTCTGAAGCCTTCTCTAAAGCCCTACCGTTTTTGCACTTTTGTCTTCAGCCGTGTTAGCAACCTGGAAAGTTTCGGAGATTCACTTCTTCAAACAAGCCCAGATTTAGAAGCTGGTTGATGACATATGACATCAAAGAGATCCTAAAACTGGGAAAGGTTCGAAGTGGACTCCGCCAAAGCTGCCTTGTTGATGCGGGCTATCTTGGAGGCCCAAGCCTTAAGCCCACGGTAAGGGTGGAATTTACGAGTACTTCGGTCTCAGGAAAGAGCAACACGGCTCTTGAAGAGACTTGGAATTCGCAAATAATTTTTGTTATGTTAATCTTCATAATATCTTAGATATAAATCTTATTTAGTAAGACAAAAACGAAAAATTTTAATATATTGTTAAACCTAAATACCAACATGCGTAATAACGAACTCCTCACCCGAAAGCAGATGTGGCTGGAGAGGCTCAAAAAGGAGAGAAAGTTGCGGAATCCAACCGAAGATCACAAAATTGGTCTGACGGCCTTGCAAAATAGAAGCAGAAGAGGGATAATTAAGTTTATTGGAATTGAGGGGAAGAAGAGTCTGGATTTACTTGAGCAAGCTCTGTTTTTGGAATCTTTTGAGGAGGACGGAAAGAGATTCTACAGGTTCACGCCGAGGGGGGAGGCTTAGAAAACGTGGAGTGGAGGTGAATCATGGAGGTTGAAAAAATCCTGAAGGAGGTGGACATAGATTTCGAATCCTTTCGACAGCAGATAAAAAGATGGGGCGATTTCAGCAATCTTGAGCTTGCACTCGGGGAGGGAATAAGCAGGGAAGAGCTAATCGAAGACTTGTTGCATCCCTTATCAGATTCGGATCGGTTTGAGGTTTTTGGAAAAGGATTTGGGAGGCGATAATTTTGGAGCTGAAACCAAATAAGAGGGAAATCACCATACCAATGCCACTAGTCCTCATCTCAACCCTGAGCAAGAACGGTGTAAGAAATGTTGCACCTTACTCAAACGTAATGCCGATACTGAGACCTTGGGATCTGATAGCAATATTCTCATGGATAAAGAGGGATACCCTGAACAACATAAGAGATACAAAGGAGTTCGTGATAAGCGTTCCAACGGCAGATATGGTTAACGAGACCATGGTGACCTCGAAAAACTATTCGCCAACTGTCGATGAATTTGAGATGGCTAATCTCAAACCATATCCCTCAAAGATCGTTAAACCACCCGGTGTGGCAGGATGTATAGCGTGGATGGAATGTGTTCTGGAAAAAGAAATTCTTGAAGAAAACAAATACTCAATCATTATTGGAAAAATAGTCAGACTTGAGATCAACGACGAATACGTTAATAAAAACGGAGATTTGGATTTTGAAAAGGCAAAACCAGCCGTGATGATATGCGGAAACAGAGGAATGTATTTCACATTCCCAAAATGGACCGGAGAGTTTAGAGAGTATTCTGAGATGTTTTTGAATAGTAAAGATCCTTTGTCTGGAGGTGATGCGGATGAAGATTCTGGTGTGCGGTAAGGGAGGTTGCGGGAAGAGCGTTGTTGCCGCCCTCATTGCAAAGGAGCTGGCGAAGAGGGGCAAGAAGGTTCTCGTAGTGGATACGGACGAATCAAACTTCGGTATCTACAGGAACTTCGGCGTTGAACAGCCGAGGGACTTCATGGAGTTCCTCGGGGGGAAGGAGAAGGTCAGAGAAAGGCTGTTAAGCTTCCTGAAAAGTGGCGAAGGTGAGAAAACAAGAATGCCCGACAAAATCAGCCTGAATGAGCTTCCAAAGGACTTCACAGCTGAAAAGGATGGCATAAAGGTTATTGCGATAGGCAAAATCCACGAGTTTGGAGAGGGCTGTGCATGTCCGATGGGGGCTGTTGCCCGGGAGTTTCTGCAGGCTTTGAAGCTTGGCGAAGATGAATTCGTAGTCGTGGATACGGATGCGGGGATAGAGCATTTCGGCAGGGGAGTTGAGGCTGGAGGTGATGTCGTCGTTGCAGTAATCGAGCCGAGCTACGAATCAATCAGGCTGGCTGAGAAGATAGTGGAGCTGAGCAGAAAAATAGGTAAGAGGGTTGTTAAAGTCGGGAACAAGGTCGATGAAAGCTCGAAAGAGTTCGTTAAAGCAGATGCTTATCTCCCTCTAAGGAAGGAGATACAGCAGGCCTGCCTTCTTGGAGAAGAATTGCCTTTGGTCGATGAGGCGAGGGGAATAGTGGATGCAATCCTCGAAAGATAACGGGTGAGGCGTATGGAGTGTTCGAAGTGCGGGGGAGAGATAAAGCCCGAAGAAGCGGTAAAAATTGGAAACAGAGTTCTATGTGAGGATTGTTATTTCGATGAAATAGACAGAGTTCGAACATGCGATCCATGGGCAGTAATGCTTGCCAAAAAAGCTAAGACTGGAAAAAAGCTGACACAAAGGCAGCAGGCGATCTATGACATCGTGAAAGAGAGAGGAAAGGCTAAGATCGAAGAAATCGCAAAGGAACTCGGAATTAGGGGGGGAGACGTTGAAAGGGAAATCGCCGTTTTGAGGCACCTCGAACTTGTGAAGGGAAGAAAGGAGGGTAACGAAGTATTCATAGTTCCCTTCGACAGTTGAGGTGATTGTGATGGAAGACCCCATGGAAAGATTAGCCTCAGAGCTGCCAGAGGTGTTTGAGAAGTTCGGCAAACTTCACGAAGCTGTTTTTTCAGATAGAAGCCTTTCGGTGAAGCAGAAGGAGCTGATAGCCGTAGGAATTGCTGTAGCTATCAGATGCTCTCCCTGCCTGAGGCACCACGTGGAAGAGGCTCTGAAAGCCGGGGCGACTAAGGATGAGATACTCGAAGCGGTCTCGGTCGGGTTGACCATGCGCGGCGGACCAGCGATGCACTATGCTGCGGAAGCGATTGAGATGCTGGAAGGAGATCATGAACATTGAACCCGTCGGCATCATCAGGTCGCCTTACAAGAGTTTCGATGAAGCACCGCATCAGGGGAGGTTCTCGAAGGAGATCTACGAGATCGAGATCTTCCCCGAATTCGAAGCAGGTCTGGAAGATATTGAAACTTGCACTCACCTGATCGTCCTCTACTGGCTTGACAGAGCTAAAAGAGATACCCTTATAGCGGTTCCACCGCACGATAAGAAGGAGCACGGTGTTTTCGCAACCCGATCACTTCATAGACCGAATCCAATTGGCTTCGCAGTTGTGGAGCTTCTGGAAAGGAATGGAAGAGTTTTGAAGGTCGAGGGGCTTGATGCCCTTGACGGGACGCCCGTTGTAGACATAAAACCGTATTCATCCCAGCTCGATTGCGTTGAGAATGCAAAAATAGGGTGGTTTGAGGAGGTGAAAAAAGAATGAAGAAAATCTCTCTTCTCCTCTTGGTTTTGGTGCTCACCTTAGCTTTCTCTGGATGCACTCAGCCAGAGCAGCAGGTTGGAGAGACTGTAAAGGTGACCGATCTCGCTGGCAGAGAGGTGGAAGTTCCAAAGAACGTTGAGAAGATTGTCGCAATAGGTCCCGGAGCTTTGAGGCTGATAACGTACATGCAAGCCGAGGACATGCTCGTTGGAGTGGAGAACGTTGAGAAAACTCCGACTGCAGCTCGCCCATATTCGCTCGTGATTCAGGAAGAGATAGCCGATCTGCCCGTCATAGCTCAGGGCGGTCCCGACGATCCTAAGGTGGACGTTGAAGTTCTTTTGAGCGTTAAACCGGATGTTATATTTGCTTCGAGTGCCGTAAGCACGCAGATCGTCGAGGACATTCAGCAGAAAACAGGGATTCCCGTCGTCGTCATCAGCCTCGGAACTCCTGGTAGATTCGATGAAGAAGAGCTGTTCGAGTCATTCAGGATCATAGGAAAGGTTCTTGATAAGGAGGAGAGGGCTGAAGAGATAATTGACTACATCAACGCAACCATCGAAGACCTCTCGAGCAGGGTTGCCGACTATCCCGAAGATAAAAAGCCGAAGGTCTACGTCGGAGCCCTGAGCTTCAAGGGCGGGCACGGCATCGAATCAACGCAAAAGATATTCCCACCGTTTGAGGTTCTTGAAGCCAAAAACATCGTGAAAGAAGCAAACGTCACGGGCAACTTCATACAGGTTGACAAGGAGTTCCTTCTATCGGCTCAGCCGGACATCATATTTCTGGATGCCAACAACGTTCAGCTCGTAAAGCAGGACTACGAGAAGAACCCCGGATTCTACAGATCTCTGAAAGCCTTCCAGAACGGCGAGGTTTACTCAATATATCCCTTCAACTGGTACTGGACGAACATAGAGCTCGCTCTGATCGACACGTACTGGATAGGCAAGGTGATCTACCCGGAGCGCTTTGCCGATGTAAGCATAGCCGAGAAAGCCAACGAGATATCGGAGTTCTTCCTCGGAGAGCCGCTTTACGACGAGCTCGTAGGAGAAATAGGTGAGCTGGGGAAGATAAATGTCAGTAGCTGGTGATTACAGGAAAGAGCTTCAGAGGAGAGTTTCCTTTAGCATTTTCGTCCTTATTTTTCTCCTTCTCATCACCTTCGTAGCTCTAAATCTGGGAAGCTATCAGATGAGTCTTGAGGAAATTCTGAGAGGATTTTTAAGCGGAGATGCTGTCTTGTGGAATGTCAGAATTCCGAGGATTGCTACATCTCTGCTCGTTGGCGCAAGTTTAGCCATTGGTGGAGCTGTTTTGCAGTGTGTTCTAAAGAATCCTCTCGCATCCCCCTACACCCTTGGCATCACCCACGGATCGGCCTTTGGGGCGAGCATTGCAATAGTTTTCTTCGGTGCTGGCTTGACGCACAGAGTGGGGGAAGGTGTCACGATCACAAATCCCTACTTAGTTCCCCTCTTCGCATTCGCTGGGGCAATGATTACTGCCACAGTCATACTTCTCCTCGCAAGGCTCAGGAACCTCTCGCCCGTTGCGATAATTCTGGCTGGAGTTGCAATGTCTTCCCTCTTTCAGGCTGGTGTCATGCTAATACAGTACTTCGCCACCGATATTCAGGTTGCGGCAATCGTTTTCTGGACTTTTGGCGATGTTGGAAGAGCGAGCTGGAGCGAGATTTACATAATTTTTGCCATCTTCGTGGTATGCTTCCTTTACTTCTTTCACAGAAGGTGGGACTACAACTCCCTCCTTCTCGGAGATGAAACTGCGAAGTCGCTGGGCGGAGAAGTTCAGAGGATAAGACTCGAAGGGCTAATACTCACATCACTCCTCACTGCCACATGCGTTTCTTTTACTGGAATAATCGGCTTCGTTGGGTTAGTTGCTCCACATATGGTTAGATTGATGATAGGGGGTGATTACAGGTTTCTAATTCCTTCGAGCACAATTCTTGGAGCGTTAATTCTTTTGGCCTCAGATACTGTTGGAAGGACGGTAATTGCGCCAGTCATCATTCCAGTTGGGATTATCACATCCTTGCTCGGTGCACCGATGTTCATTTATCTGCTCTTGAGAGAGGGTGGTGGATATGATTGAAGTAAAAAACGTCATTTTTAGTTATAACTCGAAAGAAGTGTTAAGAAACGTTAATCTGTGGATTGAGAGAGGTGAAGTTGTCTTTTTACTCGGTCCGAACGGAAGCGGGAAGACCACTTTACTGAAATGCATTGCAGGAATTTTGAAGGCTAAGGGTGAAGTGGTTGTGGATGGCAGTAATCTATGGAAGCTTTCGAGAGCTGAGATAGCTAAGATTTTTGGCTACGTTCCACAAAGGGGAGAAATCAGTTTTCTTACAGTATTCGATGTGATACTGCTTGGAAGGAAGCCGTACATACGGTGGGAAGCAAGTGAAGATGACTATAGAGTAGCTGAAGAAACTATAAAGATGTTCAACCTGGCAAATCTTGCTTCAAGGAAGTTGAATGAGCTGAGCGGAGGAGAGATTCAGCTCGTTCTTATAGCCAGAGCCTTTGCCCAAAGACCGAGGTACATTCTCCTCGATGAGCCGACGAACAATCTTGATATAAAAAATCAAATCTCCGTAATTAAAATTCTGAGGAAAGCTGTAAAGGAAACAGGGGTCTCGGCAATCATCACGACTCACGAGCTTAACTTGGCTGCAAATTTTGCGGACAGGATAGTTTTAATCAAAGACGGGGGGGTTTTCGCCAGCGGTGGAATTGAGGTGTTAAGCAGAGAAAACATAAAGGCTGTTTACGGAATCGATGTTGAAGTTGTTAAGATGAACAAAAAGGTGGCAATTCTGCCGGGTGATTAAATGCTGGAAACTCCCGAACTGGCTGAGAAGTTTGAGAGTTAGAGCTCTTCGGCTTCGCGGGCTTCTCGTATTTCTTTATGTCCTCAAGCTCTATCGCCATCCAGAGCCTCTTCCTTGCTTCTCCCTTTCTCCTTTGCTTCCATCTCTCCTGAGATTTGATGTATTCTTCCAGTACCGTTTCAGGATCGGAGACATCATTCGTCAAAAAGCAGAAGAGACAAGCAGTTCAAGAACTACAGCGATGTATCCTTCGTGCTCTTCGCTGCGGAAGAACTTGATCATTTCGATTCACACTTTAACCTTAAACCTGCTCGCGTTGAGAACTGTTATTCCAACAAGCTTGTCCTCTCTGTATCTCAGCAGGATACCCTCTTCTGTAACTTCTGTATCTGTAGCTTTCTGAGGTCTTTCAAAGCTTATGTAGAGAACATCAGCTTCTTTATCGTAATCAACATGAAATCTTTTTGTAGGAAAATTCAGAAGCATAGGAACTGCATCAACTATTTTCTTCACTTCTTCTGCCATATCACTCCTCTCCTCAACACCTTATCTAATTTCTTAGTTATGAAAGCCGTAATTATAAAGCCATCGTCCTCAAGTTCTTTGTAAACCACAATTAGATATTTGGCATTGATCTTTCTTACTGCCAGAAGTTCATCAATCCAGCCTTTAACTATGAAGTCTGGATCCTCGATGGTTAGCAGAACTTCATCCGATAAACCAGCAAGTTCGTCATGGTTTTCCACGATGTGAAACCATCTTTCTTCGGTTAGCCTTATCGGGACTCCATTTTTAGATATAGCTCTTCCTGTCATTTTGCCACGCTCATGATTAGCTCGTAGTCTTCCTCGGGAATCTCCCTCATCGCCTTACCCATCAGATGACCCGACCATTTCCTCTTGTTCGTTATGAACTTCAGCTTCGGGATCAGAGGCTTGAATTCAACGGGTTTTTCGAAGATCTTAATCGGTTTGAGCTTTATTCTCAGCGGAAAAGTTTCATTCCCCATTCCCTTTGGAGATTTGAAGATTCTCGAAGAATCTCTGAAAACCTCAGAAGCCACTTCGTAAACAGCAACGATTCGAGGCTCTTTAATTTCATCTTTCTCTCTTTCCTGCTTAACGTAAATCAGAAGCTTATCTCCGGGTCTCACCCTCTTTATCGTGTTCTCGTGCCTTTCGGGAACGCCCCACATGTTTTTCTCCTTGATCACCTTCCAGTTCTCTTCATTGGTGATGCAGAGCCAGTAGGGCATGTTATCTTTTTTGCTTGGAACTTTTATAATCATTTCTCAACCAATTTAAATTCACAGACTTATGAAATTATAGTTAAATTCAAGAATCAATAAAATCAAAAAATATTGTTGTGTTTTAAATCTTTTAACCTTATTGTTCTCTTTGTATAGAAATTATTGGTATAGTTTTTCTACTTCAACTACCTTGCCATCGAGGGCAAATTGCTTGGAACGTACATCGCTGAATTCAGGAATACTCTTTTTGGGGAAGAATTTAATTTGCTGCTTTCTGTAGTGTCTCATCCCTCCAGAGAATCTCCATCTCACCATCTCCTTATCTTCTCCCCTCAGCAATTTTCTTAAACCTCTCTATTTCCCTCCACTTCTACATGATGATGCCGAGGAACTCCGGTTTTGAGAAGATCTCCAGAAGCTTTCTCTCCTCTTCCTCCCATCTCTCGATCTCCCGGGAGGCCTTCTTCGTCAGCGGAAGACCGCATCTCGAGCAGAATTTCGAGTCTCCCGGGTTGATGAAGGTGCATCTGGGACACCTTCTGACCTCGAGATCCTTCTCGCTCTCCTTCTTCAGCCCGTGCATCTCGAGGATGGCATCTTCAACATCCCGATCCGTGAGATGAAGATAGACTCCGACCATCTTGCTTCCCGGAACCCAGCCCATGTACCTCGCTCCGACTGATTCCGTGATCTCGGTGAGGATCTTCGTCGCCCGGGTGTGCCTGAAGAGGTGCGGATAAATCCTCTTCCTGATCCCGGCCCTCCTCGCAACCTTCTTGAGCTGTATCTGGAAGTCCTTGTACTGCATCGGAGCGGATCGGTTCTTCCCTGTGAGTCTTACCCACAGAGGGGCTTCCGGATTCTCCTTGAGAGGGTGATCGAAGAGCCACGCGCTCAGGAACTTCGTGGAGTAAACAACTCTGAGCCTCCTTTTCAGGGTTTTTCGATTTCGGAAGCCAGATCACAGCCCCGTACTCGTCGAACAAGACGTCTTTGATCCTCATGCTTGCTATCTCTCCGATCCTCGCACCGGTTTCGTAGAGCAGTGAAAGAAAAGCTCTGTCTCTGGAGTTCAGGCATGCGTCCAGCATCTTCCTGAACTCCTCCTCTGTTATGAGATCCTGCGGGGATACTTTGGTTTCCACATTCCCCAATGTGAACCAGTTCACGAGATCATCTTTTTCCAGCCCCCTGAAGAACTTCTTCAGGGTCTTCTTCACCTCGAAAACCACGCTGTCCGAGAACTCACCTCTGTTGACGAGTTCCTGATAGTGAATATGACTTTTCGAACGTCCTCCCTCGTGAACTCCCGGAAATCCTTTTTCACGACATCCAGGATCTTCCGAGGTAGTGCACGTAGCTCCTGACCCTGAGTTCGGAAATTCCCTGGGGATTGAAAATGAGTAAAACATGCCCAGACCCGGATTTGAACCGGGGACACTCGGCTCTTCAGGCCGATGCTCTCCCAGACTGAGCTACCTGGGCATTATTTCACGCACTACCATCATACCTCACCTCCTTAAAAGATTTACTGTTGTTATGGTTTACTGTTGTTATGGGCACGTCATAGTTGGGGGATTCAATCTCCCGTATTTGCAGATGACATGGTAGAATTCATGACCCATTTTAGTAATGCTGGGCAGTGAGATACCATACCACACCCCCACAACCTTTATATACTGGCTATCACATGGTGGGGCAAAGCCAAGAGAGAGATATGAAGGTGGCAGGTGGCAATCTCGCCATCTTGATACCGTCCTCGTTCGGCTCCGAGGAGAGAGACGAGCGAATAAGGACGTACAAGATTGGCCAGGTTGCGCGGGCAGCATCTGTGTTCCGGGTGGATGATATATACATCTACAGGGACGAGGATCGTGATGACAGCAGGCTCATAGACCTCGTGCTGAGATATGCCGAAACCCCGCAGTACCTGCGAAAGCTGCTCTTCCCAAAAAGAAGAGAGCTGAAGTATGCGGGCGTCGTGCCCCCGCTGCGAACGCCACACCATCCGACGACATCGGACACATCGAAAACGAACATCGGAGACATCCGAACAGGTGTAGTGACCAAGGTAGGATCTGACGGCAGCGCATGGGTCGAACTCGGACTCGAGAGCCCAGCTCCACTCAGAAACCCGAAAGGTGTGAAGGTGGGGCAGCGCATAGACGTCAGGATCTTTTCGAAGACGCCACTTACAGTCGAGTATATAGCGAGGGAGCACATACCCACATACTGGGGCTACAGAACCCATGTGTGCGGACCCCTCCACTCCACGCTCAGCGCCCTGCGCTCTCGGGGCTGGTGGGTGCTGGGCACATCGAGGGAGGGAAGACCGCTGGACGCCAATGCCCTCATCGCTCTCAAAGGGCACATGAGCGGCAGGGTCTGTGTGGTGTTCGGCTCCCAGAAGAGAGGCATCAGAGAGATGCTAAGTGCCCATGTGGGCGATGGATGGAGGCAGCACTTCGATGAGGTGCTGAACACCATCCCGAATCAAGGGACGCACACCGTGAGGGCAGAGGAGGCGCTGATGGCCACCCTCGCCCTGCTCAACATCGTGCGCTCCTGAGAATGAAAAGCGAAGAACACGAGAGGGAAAGAAGATGGGACACATTCACCGTCCAAGACGTGGCTCGCTGGCGTTTAGCCCGAGAAAGAGGGCAAAGAGCGAAACGCCGAGAATAAGCTCGTGGCCCACATCAGATGAGCCAGGGCTGTTGGGGTTTGCGGGATACAAGGCAGGCATGACCCACGTGATGATGATAGATGACATGCCCAACAGCCCGACCGCTGGGATGACCGTATCTGTCCCAGTGACGATTATCGAGACCCCTCCGCTGAGGGTTGTGGCAGTGAGGGGCTATGAGGACACCACATATGGGCTAAAGGCGGCTGGCGAGGTGTGGGCATCTGAGCTGGATGACGACCTGAATAAGGTGATAAGGATTCCAGCCTCCTCAGGACAGGAGGTCTCGGTGTTGGAGGAAAAGCCCCTTTCAGACGTCAGGCTCATCGTGGCCACCCAGCCATCCCTGGTGAGCGGTGTGCCCAAGAAGAAGCCAGAGCTCATGGAGATGGGTGTGGGGGGCATGGATGTGTCCTCCAAGCTGGAGTATGCGGCGTCGGTGCTCGGCTCGAGCATATCCATTACTGATGTGTTCTCGGAGGGGGAGCTGGTGGATACGATAGCAGTCACCAAGGGTAAGGGCACGCAGGGCCCTGTGAAGCGCTGGGGCGTCCAGATGCAGAAGTCAAAGCACTCGAGGACAGGAAAGCTAAGGCACGTAGGCACCCTTGGACCATGGCATCCTCACTATGTCAGGTGGACAGTGCCCCAGCTCGGACAGACTGGGTATCACCAGCGCACGGAGTACAACAAGCGCATCATCAAGATTGGTGAGAGAGGCGAGGAAATCACACCAGCTGGTGGCATTCCTCACTATGGGGTGGTGAAAAATGCCTATGTGCTGCTGCAGGGCAGTGTGCCAGGTCCAAGAAAGCGTCTGGTCAGAATGAGGGCTCCAATAAGGCCGAGGAAGGTGCCAGAGGGCACACTGAACATAAGCTACATCAGCACGCAATCCCAGCAGGGGGTGTGAGCAATGCATGTTTCAGTAGTCGGTGCCGATGGAGTGAAGGTGGACGAGATGGAGGTCAGTCTGTTCGATGTGCCATACCGTCCAGATGTGATAAAGCGGGCAGTGCTCGCTGCACAGGCGAACAGACTGCAGCCCTATGGGCCCAGGCTCTATGCTGGCATGGAAAGCTCAGCAAGGTCTTGGGGTCCTGGCAGGGGCGTGTCCAGAGTCCCAAGGCTGGTGAACAGCTCGAGGGCTGCGATAGTTCCGCAGGCGAAGGGAGGAAGGAAGGCACACCCCCCAAAGCCATATGCAGATTACTCTGAGAAGGTGAACAAGAAGGAGAGGAGGCTTGCCATGCGCTCTGCCATAGCGGCTACTGCCAGCCCAGAGCTGGTTGCGGCGCGTGGCCACAGGTTCAGCTGCACACTCCCCCTCGTGTACGAGGACTCCATAGGGGAGATTGCCCACACCAAGGATGTGGTGGCCCTGCTCTCAAAGATGGGAGTTTACGAGGACGTTGAGCGTGCCAAACTTGGAATATCCATACGGGCTGGAAAGGGAAAGATGAGAGGAAGGCGATACAAGGTACCAAAGAGCGTGCTCATAGTGACACCCTCACGGGCGAGCATAGAGCGTGCAGCCCGTAACCTTCCTGGGGTGGATGTGGTTGATGCAAGGGGGCTCAACGTGGAGTATCTTGCTCCCGGTACACACGCTGGAAGGCTCACAGTGTGGACAAAGGGCGCCCTGAGCATGCTGGAGGAGTGGCTATGGTGATTGGATATCCGTTCGTGTCCGAGAAGGCAACGATTCTGCTCGAGGAGCAGGGCAAGCTTCAGATGATTGTGGACGTGAGGGCAACCAAGCAGGACATCAAGCGTGCCATTGAGAGCATGTATGAGTTCAAAGTGAAGGCGGTGAACACAATGGTCACGCCAGATGGGAAGAAGAAGGCTATCATAACGTTTGAGCAGAGCGACGCTGCCCACGAGATTGCCTCGAGGATAGGTGTGTTCTGAGGTGGTTGTATGGGTCATAGGATAATCTCACAGAACAGAGGAAGGGGAGGACCCAACTACCGTGTGCCCTCCCACAGATACAAGGCTGCCCTAAGGCACAGAAGGCACGCTCCGGAGGAGACTGTGAAGGGCACCGTGGTGGCGATAGAGCACGACCCAGCCCGGTCGGCGCCAATCGCAAAGCTTCGGTTTGAGGATGGAGCAGAGCAGTATGTGGTGGTGCCAGAGGGCATTGCCGTGGGCGATGAGATGGCATATGGCAGAGATGCCGACATCAAGGTGGGAAGCACTCTACCGCTCCATGCAATACCAGAGGGGCTGCCCGTGTGCAACGTGGAGGCAAGACCCAACGATGGTGGGAAGTTCATACGGGCCTCTGGCACGTACGGAATCGTGGTTGCCCATGAGGCAGAGAGAACGGGTGTTCAGATGCCGAGTGGTACGATAAAGTGGTTCAACCCCAAGTGCCGTGCCACAATCGGCGTGGTCGCTGGTGGAGGAAGGCTTGACAAGCCCATCGTGAAGGCTGGAAAGAAGTACCACAAGATGAGGAACACTGCGTCCAACTGGCCAAGGGTGAGGGGTGTGGCAATGAATGTCATAGACCATCCGTTTGGTGGTGGAGGGCATCAGCACACGGGAAGACCAAAGACGGTTGCAAGGGGCGCCCCGCCCGGAAGAAAGGTGGGCTCCATAGCGGCGAGAAGAACGGGCAAGAGGTAAGAGGTGAGTGGATGGCAAAAAAGAGTGCTGCCAAGATACCAAAGCGAAAGGGTGAATTCACATACCGTGGATACACGGTCTCTCAGCTTAAGGAGATGAGCCTCGAGGAGTTTGCACAGCTCCTTCCCGCAAGGCAGAGGCGAAGCCTCTTGAGGGGGCTCTCAGAGGAGTCGAAGAAGGTGCTCGAGAAGATTAGAAAGGGCAAGCGTGAGATCAGGACCCACCGAAGGGATATGATAATCATCCCGGAGATGATAGGCACCACGATATATGTGCACAACGGCGGAAGACCACAGACGAAGTCGGAAAGCGAGATCAAGGCGTACCACAGGGTGGACATCACTCCAGAGATGCTGGGTCACTACCTTGGGGAGTTTGCCCTGACCAGAAAGAGGGTGGTGCATGGAAGTGCGGGCGTTGGTGCCACAAGGTCGAGCAGATTCGTGCCACTGAAGTGAGGTGTGATGATGGCAAGGATACAGTACACGAGGGAGTTTGACCCACAGCGCAGTGCCAAGGCAATGCGATATGAGCTACACATCTCACCCAAGAGCTCCAGAGAGGTTGCCCGTGCCATAAGGGGCATGAGCCCCAAGGAGGCGAGGCAGCTTCTGGAGGACGTGGTGGCGATGAAAAGGGCGATACCGTACAGGTGGCACGTGAAGGGCGTGGGGCATCGAAGGGGGAAGATTGGTCCCGGAAGGTTCCCCCAGAAGTGTGCCCGAGAGTTCCTGAAGCTGCTCGAAAATGCAGAGAACAATGCCCGCTATAAGGGGCTTAACCCAGAGAGGATGAGGATTGCCCATGCATGTGCCAAGCGTGGAAGGGTGATTCATGGCTTCATTCCAAGGGCGTTGGGCAGGGCTACGGCAAAGAATACGGAGACGGTGAGCATAGAGATGGTGCTCGTGGAGGTGTGAGAGTGGCAGTGGAGAGCAGGTTCGTGCGGGAAGGGCTCACCAAGGCACGGCTCAACGAGTTTCTATCCAGACGGCTCGAGAGGGCTGGCTACGGAGGGATGGTGGTCAAGCGGACGCCCATGGGCACGCACATCACGGTGTACTCCGAGAAGCCCGGGATGATCATCGGCAAGGGTGGAAGGACAATCAAGCAGCTCACAGCAGAGCTGGAGACGAGATTCGATATGGACAATCCCCAGATAGAGGTACAGGAGGTGAAGGTGCCAGAGCTCAATGCCCAGATGATGGCCACACGGCTTGCCAGCACTCTTGAGAGGGGATGGTACTTCAGGAAGGCTGGGCACACCCTGCTGCAGCGCATCATGGAAGCAGGAGCCCTTGGATGTGAGATAGTGATATCTGGCAAGCTCACAGGCCCCCGCTCAAGGACCGAGAAGTTTGTGGCAGGGTACATAAAGCACGCTGGCGAGCCTGCAGAGGACCTCGTGCAGGAGGGCTTTTCAATCGCTGTGAAGAAGCTGGGTGTGATAGGGTGCAGGGTGAGAATCATACCACCAGATGTGGAGCTTCCAGACGACTTTCGCATCGTAGAGCCGGCTGCTGAGGCGTCCGAGCAGGAGGAGGAGCCCTCGAGACCGACTGAGACCGAAAAGCCCACCCTTGTTGAGGAGCTGGAGGCCTCTGAGGAAGGTGAGGCAGGTGCAGAACAGGCGCCTGCGGAGAGTGAGGATGAGATGCCAGCGGAGCCGTCCGAGCCGAAGATCGAGCTTCCAGAGCCCACCCTTCCGGGTGAGGAGATACGGGAGCGCGATGGCAGAATCGAGCACAAGCACGAGGGCTACGAGTACTGGCATCCGTATGAGCGTGTACACAAGAAGGCAGGTGAGCAGTGATGCCAGAGCTTAAGGTGTCTGAGATGCGAACGATGACCAAGCAGGAGCTGGATGACGAGCTTGCCTCCTTGAGGGCAGAGTTGATTGCGGAGAGAGCAAAGCGCTCTGCTGGAGGCGCTCCAGAAAACCCGGGGCGCGTCAAGAGCATCAAGCGGACGATAGCCCGCATCCTCACAGTAAAGAGGGAGAGGGGAATTCCATGATCACTCCGAGCAACCTGCCAAGCCACGAACTCATGGGGCTCAAGGTGAAGGTGGAGCACAGCACCAACCCGTGCCTTGAGGGAATCGAGGGCAGGGTGGTGGACGAGACCCAGCGCATCCTCGTGATAGAGGAGCCCTCTGGGCGAAGGGTCAGGGTTCCAAAGGACGTGTGCACCTTCGTCTTCGAGCTCCCTCCAAGGGTGAGGGTGAGCGGCAGGCTGCTCGTTGGGAGACCAGAGGACAGAATATCCAAGCGGTATAGGAGATGATGTTCATGGCAAAAGACATAGGAATCGAGGTCAAGCCCCCCAAGCAGGAGTGCAATGATGAGCACTGTCCCTTTCATGGACACCTCTCCGTGAGAGGGCAGATGCTCGAAGGGGTGGTGGTCTCGGATAAGATGGAAAAGACGGTGGTCGTGGAGAGGGAATATGAGCTGTGGGTGAAGAAGTACGAGCGATACGAGAAGAGACGTTCCCGAATCCATGCCCACAACCCACCGTGCATCGGTGCCAAGGTGGGGGACAGAGTGCTCATAATGGAGTGTAGACCACTCAGCAAGACCAAGAGCTTCGTGGTGGTGGAGGTGAGATGATGTACAGCCACAAGGGAACGATTACGAGGGCGCTCAATGCTGGCGCGCTGCTCACGTGTGCCGATAACACGGGAGCCAAGGTACTCCAGATAATCTCCGTGAAGAGGTACAGGGGTGTGAAGAACAGGATGCCAAAGGCTGGCATAGGCGACATGTGTGTGGTGAGCGTGAAGAAGGGCACCCCAGAGATGCGAAAGCAAATCATGAAGGCGGTCATCATCAGGCAGAAAAGGCCCTACCGGAGGCCAGATGGGCTGATGGTCAGCTTTGAGGACAACGCTGCCGTCATCACGGACGACTCGGGCGTCCCCAAGGGCACCGAGATCAAAGGACCAGTCGCCAAGGAGGTTGCCGAAAGGTATGGAAAGATCGCCTCGGCAGCTACCATAATAGTGTGAGGAGTCATCATGATCAGGTCAAGCAAGCCTTCCAAGCAGAGAAAGTTCAGGGCAAGAGCCCCCCATCACACGAGAAGGAAGTTCCTCTCTGCTCATCTCAGCGAGGAGCTCAGAAAGGAGTATGGGAGGAGAAGCGTGCCCGTGCGGGTGGGCGATACAGTGAGGGTGCTCAGGGGCGACTTTAAGGGCACTGAGGCAAAGGTGGAGGCAGTGGACTACAAGAACATCACCATCGTGGTGGATGGTGTGAGCGTGCTCAAGGCGGATGGCACAGAGGTACCAAGACCCATCCATCCGTCCAACGTGATAATAACCAAACTCGACCTCTCAGATGAGAGGAGGTTGGGAGGTAGAGCATGAGTGGACATCAGAAGGCGGTCTCGGCACCCAGGAGCTGGAGGCTGCCGAGAAAGGCACACAAATGGGTAGCCAAGCCCATGCCCGGTCCCCACTCGAAGCACACCAGCATAACACTGCTCATGGTGCTCAGGGATGTGCTGGGTCTCGTGGACAACGCGAGGGAGGCAAAGAGGGTGCTTAACGAGGGCAACGTGCTCGTGGACGGTAAGGTCAGAAGAGAGCCCAAGTTCCCGGTGGGGGTGTTCGATGTGCTCTCCATCCCCAAGCTCGAGAGGCGCTATCGTGTGCTGGTGGACAGGCACGCTCGCCTTTACCTCGTGGAGGACATGGAGCAAAACCTCGTAAAGCTGTACAAGGTTAAGAATAAGAGGATGCTCAGAGGTGGCAGGATTCAGCTCAACCTCCATGATGGTACCAACATCCTCGTGGAGGACGAGGGCATCAGGCCAGGAGACTCTCTCGTGCTGAGCCTTCCAGACAAGAGTATCATCGAGCATGTTCCGTTCAGGAAGGGCACCCTCGGATACGTTGTGGAGGGTAAGCACGCTGGCGAACTCGCCAAGGTGAAGGACATCCACGTGTTCAAGCGCCCCACCAAGAACACCGTGACTCTCGAGGTGCGTGGTGAGGTTGTGGAGACTGTGGTGGACTACGTGTTTGCTCTGGGCAGGGAGGAGCCAGCCATAAGCATTCCAGAGACGTTAGAGGAGGTGGCGTGATGGCTGAGAATCCCATGAGGGCGCTCGTGGTGGACAAGGTCGTGGTGCACATGTGTGTGGGCGAGAGTGGGCAGGCCCTTGTCAATGGAGAAAGCATCCTCGAGCAGATATCGGGCCAGAAGCCAGTGCGCTCCAAGGCAAAAAAGACATTGCCGAGCTTTGGCATAAAAAAGAGGGAGCCCATTGCTGCCAGAGTGACCTTAAGGGGCAAGCGGGCGGTGGACTTTCTCACACACGCTCTCGACATCGTGGACAGACAGATTCCAGGGGCGAGCTTTGACGAGAATGGGAACTTCTCCTTTGGCATAGAGGAGCACACAGACTTTCCGGGAATGGCATATGACCCTAACATAGGCATATATGGAATGGACGTCACGGTGTGCATCGCAAGGCGCGGATACAGGGTGGCCAGAAGAAGAAGGCAGAGGGCAAGGCTCGGTGCCCATCATAGGGTGACGAGGGAGGAGGCGATGCAGTTCATGAGGGACGCCTTCGGTGTGGAGGTGGTGTGATTGGTGCAGACGAAGAGGAGCTTTGGAAGAGGTGCTCACGAGTGCAGGCGATGTGGTAGAAAGCAAGGGCTCGTGAGAAAGTATGGCATCTACCTTTGCAGACAGTGCTTCAGGGAGATTGCCAACAAGATGGAGTTCGAGAAGTACTGAGGTGAGTGTGATGTCTCTCAATGATCCGCTGGCAGATGCCCTTTCTGCCATAAAGAATGCCGAGGCTGTTGGAAAACTCTCATGCACGCTCAAGCCCGCGTCCAAACTGATTGGCAGCGTGCTCAGGGTGATGAGGGAGTACGGATACATCGAGGAGTTCGAGTTCATAGATGATGGCAAAGCCGGAGAGTTTCATGTCAAGCTCAGGGGCAAGATAAACACGTGTGGTGTCATCAAGCCCAGGTTTTCTGTGAGGCTCACCGAGTTTGAGAAGTGGGAGGCAAGGTTTCTGCCAGCAAGGGGGTTTGGAGTGCTGATACTAACCACCCCCAAGGGCGTGCTCTCGCATTACGAGGCACGAGAGATGGGGACAGGAGGTCAGCTGCTGGCATACGTGTACTGAGGTGAGGCTCATGGGCAAGGAGATAAGAAAGACCATACCCATCCCAGAGGGAGTGATGGTGAAAAAGGAAGGCAATGTGCTCACTGTGAGCGGGGAGCTTGGAACCCTCACGAGGGAGTTCACATATCCCAACATCGTGGTGGATGTTCAGCAGGATGAGGTGGTGGTGGACACCCGCGTCCCAAGGCGCATCTACAAGGCGATGGTGGGCACGTTCGCATCCCACATCCAGAACATGATCAAGGGAGTGCGTGAGGGATACAGGTACGAGCTCAAGGTCGTGTTCTCCCACTTCCCAATCCAGCTCTCTGTGGAGGAGGGCAGGGTGGTAATCCAGAACTTCCTTGGTGAGCGAAGCCCAAGATATGCCTCAATCGTCGGGGACACCAATGTGGAGATTTCGGGAGATCGTGTGATTGTGAGCGGGATAAACAAGGAGGATGTTGGCCAGACAGCCGCCAACATCGAGCAGGCGACACGCATCAAGCGGCTCGACCCGAGGGTGTTTCAGGACGGAGTATACATCGTGGCGAAGGGTGAATGACATGAGCGACACTGTAGAGAGAATGCTCAACATCCGCAGGCGACAGAAGGCGAGCAAGCCCAAGTTCAGAAGGTACGGATGGCGCACCAAGGCAAAGCTCTCCAGCGCTTGGAGAAGGCCCAGAGGGCTGCACAACAAGCTGAGACAGCACATAAGAGCAAAGGGAAGGGTTGTGCGCGTTGGCTTTGGCTCGCCACGCATTGTGAGGGGCTATCATCCCTCTGGGGTGCAGGAGGTGCTCGTGCACAACCCATCCATGCTCGATTCCGTGGATGGGAGCACACAGGCCGTTCGAATCGCTGGAGGGGTGGGGCGCAAGAAGAGACTTGAGATACAGAGAAGGGCAGCCGAGCTTGGAATAAGGGTGTTGAATCCCGTTGAGGAGCCAGTAGAAGGGGAGGCAGGTGAGGACAATGACTGACCTCAGAGTGCAAAAGAGGATGGCTGCAAGCCTGCTTGGTGTGGGCGAGGGCAGGGTATGGATAGACCCCGAGGAGGCTGAAGAGGTCTCCAAGGCAATCACCAGGCAGGATGTGCGCGAGCTCATAGAGAAAGGAATAATCAAAAGAAAGCCAGTGCAGGGCATCAGCAGGGTGAGGGCAAGAGCTCTTGCTGCAAAGCGGGCGTATGGACACCGGAAGGGGCCTGGCTCGAGAAAGGGTGCGAAGGGCGCGAGAGCTCCCCGCAAGGAGCAGTGGATAAAGCGTATAAGGGCCCAGAGACGGCTGCTCTCAGAGCTCAGAGACAGTGGAAAGCTTACGAGGTCTGAATACCGCATGCTGTACAGAAAGTCAAAGGGTGGGGAGTTCAGGAGCACTGCCCATCTCAGAACATATATAGAGACGCACATCGCTGAGCGGAGTGAGTGATATGGCCACAGGACCGGGATATAGAGTTCCGTTCAGGAGGAGAAGGGAGGGCAGGACGAACTACAGAAAGAGGCTCGCCCTGCTGCTTTCCAACAAGCCAAGGATGGTGGTCAGAAAGAGCAACAGGGATGTGCTCATCCAGCTCGTGGAGTTCTCCCGAGAGGGTGATCGCACTGTGCTCACATGCAGTGCGCGCATGCTCAGGAGGTATGGGGCTGAGCCTCCATTTAAGAGCGTTCCAGCCGCCTATCTCACAGGGCTGCTGTTTGGATACAGGGCTCTTGAGGCAGGATATGAGGAGGCGGTGCTCGACATAGGGCTTGCCACCTCCACAAAGGGTGGAAAGGTGTACGCTGCCGTGAAGGGAGCACTGGATGCTGGTCTGCACGTGCCCTGCGATGAAGAGATGTTCCCAGATGAGACGAGGCTCAGGGGCGAGCACATACGGGACTATCGTGGGGTGGACGTGCCCTCGGTGGTCGAGACCGTAAAACAGAATATATTGAAGGAGTACGGTGATGGTCGATGAGTGGTATCAGGGGTGGCAGGAGAGCCAGAGGTCCCGGTGCAGAGGAGATTGACCTATCAGAGTGGAAGCCAAGGACAAGGCTCGGCAGGCTGGTTGCCTCTGGAGAGATTGCGAGCATTGACGATGCGCTGCTCTCTGGGCTTCCCCTGCGGGAGCCAGAGATTGTGGACATGCTGCTGCCAGGGCTTGCCGATGAGGTCCTCGAGGTGAACATGGTCCAGAGGATGACCGACTCTGGAAGACGCGTGAAGTTCAGGGTGACCGTGGTGGTGGGAAACTCGGATGGCTACGTGGGCGTGGGCCATGGCAAGGATGTGCAGGTGGGTCCAGCCATCAGGAAGGGCATAGAGAACGCCAAGCTCAACCTCATCAAGGTAAAGAGGGGCTGTGGCTCGTGGGAGTGTGCATGTGGAACAGAGCACTCGGTCCCGTTCGATGTGGTGGGTAAGTGCGGCAGTGTGAGGGTAAAGCTGCTTCCCGCTCCTCAGGGGCTTGGAATAGCCGCCGCTCCCACTGCACGCAAGGTTCTCGAGATGGCGGGCATCAAAGACGTGTGGACGCGCACCACTGGGGAGACGAGGACCACCATCAACTTTGCCAAGGCCACATTCGACGCACTTCGCAAGGTCAATTTAATGAAAACCCCAGACAGGATACATGTGGGCGTGAGAGAGGGTGAGGAGTGATGTACGCAGTGGTTAGGCTCAGAAGCACCATAAAGACCAAGCCAGACATCAGGACCACTCTCAAGTTACTCAACCTCACGAGGAACAACCACTGCACGCTGGTGCAGGACACTCCCCACTACAGGGGAATGCTTCAGGTGGTGAAGGACTACGTGGCATACGGTGAGGTGGATGCAGACATTATCGAGGAGCTGCTCACTCACAGGGGTGAGCTCGTCGGGGGCAGGAGGCTCACCGATGAGTATCTGAGGGAGCACACACCTTTCTCTTCCATCAGGGAGCTCGCAGAGAAGCTCTCCGCAGATGAGATCAGACTGAAGGATGTTCCCAACCTGAAGCCCGTGCTGCGCCTTCACCCACCCCGCAAGGGACACAGGGGCATCAAGAGGACGTATCAGCAGGGTGGGGAGCTCGGCTATCATGGAAAGGCTATTGCCGAGCTGCTTCACAGGATGAGGTGATGGCAATGCAGATCAAGAAGTTCAGGGGCACGAGAACGTGTGGCGGTGGCACCCATAAGAACCGCAGGGGTGCTGGCAACAGAGGTGGAAGAGGCGGCGCAGGAGATAACAAGCATCACTTCGTGAAGAACCTCCTCGCGGGCATGAGAAGGGGGAAGCATGGATTTAAGCGCCCCATGGCGGTGTCGAGACCCACCCACACGATTAATGTGGGGGAGCTCGAGCAGCTCGTGCATGCCCTCATGGCTACTGGTGCACCCTCCCATGTGGTGAACACAGAGGAAGAGCCCGTAAGGGTGAACGTTGGTTCACTCGGGTTCGACAAGGTGCTGGGCTCTGGAAGAATGAGCACCCCAATGGTTGTGGTGGCACGGGAGTTCTCTGCCTCCGCCATCGAGAAGATAGAGGCAGCAGGTGGTAGGGCAGTGTTTGAGGAGTGAGAGGGGGAAGGCTGGTTGGATGAGCAGACCAAGCTGCGGCTCGTGGAGATATTCAGCAAGCTGCCAGCTGTCAGGCGTCCCGAGGGACACGTGCATTTCAAGCAGAAGATGTACTGGACGGCGGGCATTCTCATCCTCTATTTCGTGCTCGCCAACATCCCCCTGTTTGGCCTCTCACCACAGTCAATAGACCTGTTCGAGAGCTACAGGGCGTTCTTTGCAGGAACCTCGGGCACCATCATACTGCTCGGAATTGGGCCAATCGTCACGGGCTCCATCGTGCTTCAGCTGCTTGTGGGCGCGGGCGTGCTCAAGCTGGACCTGAGTCAGCCTCTCGATCAAGCCGTGTTTCAGGGGCTTCAGAAGGCGCTCGTAATACTGATGATAGTGGTAGAGGGTCTGCCACAGGTGCTGGCTGGGTACATCGCTCCGGACCCTGCCCTTGCGAGCACGCTCGGCATCTCGCTGGGCACGCTCTCCATGATTCTGTTCATCCAGATATTCATAGGGGCACTGCTCATTCTCTACATGGATGAGGTGGTGTCCAAGTGGGGTATAGGCTCTGGCGTGGGTCTGTTCATCGTGGCTGGCGTCTCTCAGGGCATCATTACGGGACTGCTCAACTGGCAGATGGTGGAGGGACTGCCCGCTGGGCTCATCCCAAGGTGGATATATCTGCTGCAGCATGACTTTGGTGAGTTTGTTGCCAACTCCACCCTGATAGAGGTGCTGGTCACCACCCATCTGCTCGCCCTCATATCCACGGTGGCAATCTTCCTGTTCGTGGTGTTCGCAGAGAGCACCCGCATCGAGATTCCCCTTGCCCATGCGGCCGTCAGGGGGGCCAGGGGAAGGTTCCCTGTGAAGCTGATATACGCCAGCGTGCTGCCCATGATTCTGGTGAGGGCACTGCAGGCCAACATCCAGCTGTTCGGCACGGTGCTCTCATCGAGGGGCATCAACGTGCTTGGAGAGTATGTGCTCACGCCCGGAGGGGGCTCGTATCCTGTACCGGGCTCCATAATGTACTACCTCAACCCCATCCATGGTCCGAGCGACTGGATTCCATCGTTGGTGGTGCACAACGAGACGGTTGGCCAGATTGCGCTGAGGCTCGGCGTGGATGCCTTCCTGCTCGTGGTCGGAGGCATAATATTCTCCATATTCTGGGTGGAGACAACGGGAATGGGCGCGAAGAATGTGGCTCAGAACATCCACATGTCTGGAATGCAGATTCCGGGCTACAGACGCAGCATTGGCTCCATCGAGAGGGTGATGAGACGGTACATCCCGAAGGTGACTGTGCTGGGTGGAGCCACCATAGGTGTGCTCACACTGGGTGCGAGCATGCTGGGCACGCTGGGAGGCGTGGGAGGCACGGGGCTGCTGCTCACGGTGTCCATTGTGTATCGACTGTACGAGGACATAGCCTCTGAGCAGATGATGGAGATGCACCCCATGCTCAGACAGTTCTTTGGGAGGGAGAAATGAGGCTCGTGATGTTTGGAGCCCCTGGGGCTGGAAAAGGCACACAGGCAAAGAGGCTTTCAGAGCATCTGGGCGTGCCTCACATCTCCACAGGGGATATGCTTCGGGAAAACATCGAGCAGCGCACAGAGCTTGGCAGGGCTGCCAGGAGCTACATGGACAGGGGAGAGCTCGTGCCAGACGACATCATAAATGGTATGGTGAGGGTGCGGCTTGAAGAGAGCGATTGTGAGCATGGTTTCATCCTCGATGGCTATCCCAGAACAATTCCACAGGCTGAGGCGCTCGATCGCATGCTCGGTGAGATGGGCATTGAGCTGGATGCTGTGTTCGACCTCGAGGTTCCAGATGAGGAGATTGTGAGGAGGCTTTCTGGAAGGAGAGTGTGCAGGCAATGTGGTGCGAGCTATCATGTGGTTTTCAACCCCCCAAAGCAGCCCGGCGTGTGCGATGTGTGCGGTGGGCAGCTCTATCAGCGAGAGGATGACACGGAAGAAGCGGTACTCAACCGCATCGCAGTGTACAAGCGAAAGACCAAGCCCCTGCTCGAGTACTATACGAGGCGGGGTTTGATGAGGACTGTGGATGGCACTGGCTCAATCGATGAGATATTCGGCAGGCTCTTGGGCTTGCTGCCTGGAGGCAAGTAGTATGAAGAAAAAGAGACAGCAGATGTATGCTGGGGTGGCAAAGGGTGTGGACAGAGGCCTCATTGCCCTCGGCCTGTTTCTGATGCTCGGTGCAGTGCTGTTGGGCACAGACTTTCGAGACACTGTGGGCAGCATTGTGGGCGGAGTGCTCTCACCCCTCACGGCCATGCTGCCAATGGACATGGTGATTTTCGTGCTCGCTGTGATCACGGGTCTGTATTCCTCGCTCATACAGAAGTACACCATGGACTGGACCCTCATGCACAGGATACAGGACAAGATGCGGAAATTTCAGCGGGAGTACATGGAAGCTCAGAAGGCAGGAAACAAGCAGAAGCTTGCAAAGCTCGAGCAGGAGCGTGCCCAGATGATGGCAGAGCAGGGGCAGATCATGAGGCAGCAGTTCAAGCCCATGATGTACATCACAGTGGTCACCCTGCCCATATTCTACTGGTTATATCTTCAGGTGAATGCCGCCCCCTACACTATGGTTTTGCCCGTGCTGGGAGAGAGGTCGCTCTCTCAGGGCATTATGGGCTTTCTTCAGTACTGGATTGTGTGGTACGTGCTGTGCTCGCTCATGATAAGCCAGGTGATCAGAAAGGCGATAGATGTTGGAGGGAGGTAGTTGAGGCTCGCAATAGGCGGGCTTCCCGGAAGCGGCACCACCACCCTCGCAAGGCTGCTCTCAGAGAGGCTCGGCATTCCCATGGTGTCCTCTGGTGAGCTGTTCAGAGAGATGGCGAATGAGAGGGGGCTCTCACTCTCTCAGTTTGGAGAGCTGTGTGAGAGGACGCCAGAGGTGGACAGAGAGATAGATGAGAGGATGCGTAGAGCTTCACGGGAGATGGATAGTGGAATCTTCGAGGCAAGGCTGGCTGCACACTTTGCCATCGCCGACCTTAAGGTGTGGCTGAAGGCGCCAGCAGAGGTTAGAGCCATGAGGGTTGCCCAGAGAGAGGGAATCGAGGTAGAGCGGGCACTCTCGGTGATGCTCGAGCGGGAGAAGAGCGAGCACACACGGTACATGAAGTACTACGGCATAGACCTTCATGACCTTAGCCCATATGATGTCGTGCTCGACTCCCATACGTTTAACCCCGAGCAGCTTGCGGAAATCGTGCTGTGCTGCATTGCTCAGCTGTCTTCCGGAAGGTGAGCATGGAGAGAAAGTTACTTCACAGGATGAGGGCCGAGAGCGACCCAGCGTATGGGTGCCGCCCAGTGGCACGACCGATGGAGGAGTACCTGCGGATGGGCGTGGTGAACATAGACAAGCCGGCAGGTCCCACGAGCCACGAGGTGTCTGCCTGGGTCAGGGATATACTGCACATCGAGAGGGCTGGGCACGTGGGAACCCTCGACCCCCATGTGAGTGGTGTGCAGCCCATACTGCTGGGAAATGCCACGAGGGCTGCCCTCGCACTCTCGAGAATCGACAAGGAGTACGTGTGTCTCATGGAGCTCCACAGCTCTGTACCCACATCTGTGGTTGAGCAGGTGCTGGAGGAGTTCACGGGCGAGATATATCAGATGCCTCCTATGAAGAGTGCCGTCAAGCGTCAGCTCAGGGTGCGCACCATACACCACATCAGCCTGATAGAGCACGAAGACAGGAGGGTACTGTTCAAGGTGGGATGTGAGGCTGGCACCTATATCAGAAAGCTGTGCTTTGATATAGGAGAGGTGCTGGGCTTTGGTGCCCACATGAGGGAGCTGAGGCGCACAAGGAGTGGGCAGTTCTCAGAAAAGGCGTTGTTCACGCTCCATCAGCTGAAGGACGCCTATGTGGCGTATGAGGAGGGAGACGATTCTGAGCTGAGAAGAGTGGTGCGTCCGGTGGAGGAGGCTCTCACCCACCTGCCCGCGATATATGTGCGAGACAGTGCAGTAGATGCCCTGTGCAGAGGGGCATCGCTCGCAGCACCAGGTGTGGTTTCGGTGGATGCCTCGATGAAAATGGGTGACCTCGTGGCGGTGTACACCCTCAAGGGCGAGGTGGTGGCGCTTGCAGACGCTCAGATGGATGCCACGTCTGCATACGAGGCAGAGGGGGGAATCGTTGCCACACCAAGGCGCGTGCTCATGCCACCTGGCACGTATCCTAAGGGATGGACATCTAGGGCATAGGGCATCGAGGAGTCAACCACTCACCGTCAAACGGTGTGTAGTCCTTAGGACATGAGCTTGGGTGACCGCAGCCCCTGCAATAGCTGCATCAAAAAGTTAACTTGCAATTCCCCCAAGTTTTTGCGTTGCTTCCGACTGAAAAGAGGGTGCATCATCGCCCAAGGAACCACCATAGAACGAGAAAGAAGATGGAAAGGTGTACCGTGAGCATTATCAGCCAGAACCACTTCACGATTAGCACTCTGGTCCTAATGCTAACCCTCACCTGCCTCCTCCTTGACCTTCTTTATGCGCTTTAAGGCGAAGAAGCTTTCCCTCTCGATTTCGTCCAGTCTCATGGAGATGTACGCCATCTGCTCCTCAGAGCGAGGGATGAGGATGAACTCGATGGCGTTCACCCTTCTCTTGGTCTTCTCGATGTCCCGAAGCAGGCGTCTGATGGCGGTCTCCTTCTCGGCTATCTGCAGCACGAGGTCGAGCGCTCTCTCGAAGTGCTTCATCACCTCGTCTATCTTGGCAGAGCCCTCGAGCACGCTGCTCTCCCTCGTGAGCAGGCTCTTGATAACATCGAGCTCGCTCACCTCTGGCACCTTGACGCCCATGATGTTCTTGCTGCTCACCCTCAGACCCTTTTTGTCGATGGCATCAACGGCGAGGGCAATGCTCTCGAGGGCGAGCGCGCCGTGCTGAATCTCAGCAGAGGCGAGCGCCCTGTAGGCTGCGTTCAGCTGCTTGTACAGTTCTCCCTGAAGGTCTCCGGCTTCCCTGAGTATTCTGAAGAACTCGAGGATGAGTGCATCTCGCTTCTGCTTGAGCAGCTTGTGCCCCTCTTTAGCGAGCTTGATACGCTGCTTGAGCTTTATCAGCTCCATCCTCGTTGGCTTTATTCTTTCCCCACTTACAGCCATGCTCACTCACGCCTGCTGCTTCATCTTTTCCCACACTGGCCTGCCATACTTTTCGATGTGGTCGAGCTTTATTCTCTTCAGCTCGCTCTCTGGCAGGATGGACAGCAGCTCCCATCCAAGGTCGAGGGTCTGCTCGATATCCCTGTTCTCGTACCTACCCTGTGTGACAAACCGCTTCTCATACTCATCTGCGAACTGGAGGTACTTCTTGTCGCTCTCTGTGAGTGCTTCCACACCCACCACGGCAGCGAGATTCCTCACATCTCGACCCTCTGCATACGAGGCATACAGCTGGTCGGCGACGCCCCTGTGGTCCTCTCTTGTCTTGCCCGCTCCGAGGCCAGAGTTCATGAGCCTCGAGAGCGAGGGCAAAACGTCCACTGGTGGGTATATCCCCTTCCTGTGAAGCTCTCTGGAAATCACGATCTGGCCCTCGGTGATGTAGCCAGTGAGGTCTGGAATGGGGTGTGTGATATCGTCTCCTGGCATGGAGAGAATTGGGAGCTGGGTGATGGTGCCCTTCTTGCCCTGGATGCATCCAGCTCTCTCGTATATTGACGAGAGGTCGGTGTACATGTATCCAGGATATCCACGTCTTCCCGGCACCTCGCCCCTCGCAGAGGCTATCTCTCGCAGTGCCTCGCAGTAGTTGGTCATGTCGGTGAGAATCACGAGCACCTGCATGTCCTCTTCGAAGGCGAGGTACTCGGCCATTGTGAGCGCCATTCTCGGAGCAATCAGTCTCTCCATTGAGGGGTCATCTGCGAGGTTCAGGAACAGCACGGCTCTCTCGAGCGCTCCCGTCCTCTCGAAGTCCTTGATGAAGAACTGTGCCTCCTCGTGAGTGATGCCCATGGCGGCGAACACGACGGCAAACGCCTCCTCCTCCTTCAGCACCTTTGCCTGTCGCGCAATCTGCACCGCCATCTCATTGTGGGGAAGCCCCGCAGCAGAGAATATGGGAAGCTTCTGCCCCCTCACAAGGGTGTTCATGCCATCGATGGTGGAGATACCAGTCTGAATGAACTCAGCAGGGGGCCTTCGGGTGTAGGGGTTAATTGCCATCCCGATGATCTCGACCTTCTCCTTGGCGACGATGGCAGGTCCCTTGTCCCTTGGCTCTCCAAGGCCAGAGAACACCCTTCCGAGCATCTCATCAGATACGCCGAGCCGTGCGGTCTCCCCCAGAAACCTCACCCTCGTGCTCTTCGTGCCAAGGCCAGTGGTGTCTCCGAATATCTGCACCACTGCCATTCCCTTGCTGGTCTCGAGCACCTGCCCCTTCACTTTCTCACCAGAGGGCATGGTGACCTCCACCATCTCACCATAGCCAACGCCCTCCACGCCCTCTACGAAGATAAGAGGCCCCTCGACGTTTCTTACAGTCTCGTACTCCTTCAGTGCCATCTTCTCTCACCCCTGCAGAGCCTCGAACTCCCTGTCTATGTGTTCGTTGATTTCCTCTACCCTCTCCTCGATTATGTCCTCTGGAATCTCCTTCATCCTCGCAATCTCGCTTCTTACGTGCATGGACTTGATTTTCTCGAAGCTCACACCCATGTAGAGGGCATCCATCGCGCGCTGGTGGAACTTCATGATGGTCCGCAGCATGAGGTACTGCTTTTTGAGCGAGGAGTAGGTGTCCACCTCGTGGTAGGCACTCTGCTGCAGAAAGTCCTCTCTGAGCATGCGAGCACTCTCGAGCACCATTCTCTCCTCCTCTGGAAGGGCGTCTGGGCCCACGAGCTGCACAATTTCCTGAAGCTCTGCTTCCTTCTGGAGCACCTTCATGGCTTCGTTCCTGAGAGGCATCCAGTTGGTGGAGATGTTCTGGCTAAACCACTCCCCGAGGTTCTCCAGATAGAGGGAGTAGGAGAGCAGCCAGTTGATGGCTGGGAAGTGCCTGCGGTGGGCGAGTGAGGCATCGAGTGCCCAGAACACCCTCGCCACCCTCAGCGTGTTCTGCGATACGGGCTCCGAGAGGTCGCCACCCGGGGGAGATACAGCCCCTATGATGCTCACAGACCCCATCCTGCCGTTGCCGATACACTTCACCCTGCCAGCCCTCTCATAGAACTCGGCGATCTTCCTTCCAAGGTATGCTGGATATCCCTCCTCACCCGGCATCTCCTCGAGCCTTCCTGAAATCTCTCGCAGCGCCTCTGCCCACCTCGATGTGGAGTCTGCCATCAGGGCAACATCATATCCCATGTCCCTGTAGTACTCGGCGATTGTGATGCCCGTGTAGATGGAAGCCTCTCTCGCTGCCACTGGCATGTTGGATGTGTTGGCGATGAGCACAGTCCTCTCCATCAGCGGCAGCCCAGTTTTTGGGTCCTCCAGCTCTGGAAACTCGGTGAGCACATCGGTCATCTCGTTGCCACGCTCACCACATCCTATGTACACCACGACGTCGGCATCTGCCCACTTGGCGAGCTGATGCTGTGTCACAGTCTTGCCGCTTCCGAACGGTCCGGGAATGCACGCAATTCCACCCTTGGCCACCGGAAAGAACGTGTCGAGAACTCGCTGACCCGTGATCAAGGGGATGTTGGGCTCGTACTTCTCCACAACCGGACGCCCACGTCTGACGTACCAGCTCTGCATCATCGGTATGTCCTTCTCCTCCCCCTGCTTCGTCTTGATGGTGCACACGGGGTCATTCACGGTGAAGGAGCCATCCTCAATTGAGGTGATGAACCCCTCAACCCCGTGGGGTACGAGCACCCTGTGCTGGATGGCGGCGGTCTCCTGCACGGTGCCCAGAATCGCGCCAGGCTGCACGGCATCACCCTCTTTCATCTCTGGCACGAAGTCCCACTTTTTCTTCATGTCGAGCGGGCTGACCTGCACACCTCTTCGGATGTAGTCTCCAGCTTCGAGGGCAACGAGGTCGAGGGGGCGCTGGACGCCATCATAAATGGACCTTAGCAGCCCAGGTCCAAGCATGGTGGATAGGGGCATGTGAGTGTTCACAACTTCCTCGCCGGGAGTTAGCCCGCTGGTATCTTCATATACCTGAATTGTGGCTTTGTCTTCTCTGATCCTGATAATCTCACCTATCAGCTTGTGCTCGCCCACCTGTACCACATTGTACATCTGGGCATCGTACATCTCATCTGCAACGACCACAGGTCCAGAAACCTTGCTAAGAACTCCCATGACTATCCCACCTCATTTCATCAGCTCTACTCCCAATGCCTTCTTGATGGTTTCACTCAGCGTCTCGGCGGGAGCGCTCTTGGCAGCCTCTCTGTCTGGTATGAATACCACCACGGGTTTTGCCATCTGCTCCAGCTCCTTGGCAAGCCTCCAGTGGAGGTGCTCCCTTATTTTCAAGTCTGCGATGATTATCCCCACATCTCTCTCCTTGAGCAGCTCCTCGAGCTTCTTTGCACCCTCCTCTGGGGGGAGGGTGTAGTGCTCATCCACACCAGCCAGCCTGAACCCCAGCGTCATCGCACCATCACCAATCACCGCTATCCTGTCATAGGTGTCCATCCCATCACCTCTCTATCTTCTTGCCGAGTATGCTGTGCTTGCCCATCCCTATGATGTATCTCTCGGTCTCCTCTGGAGGAATCCCATACTCCTTTGTCTTGGCGATTCTCCTGATGTTGGATACCTCTGCCTCCTTGAGATAGAGGTAATGCACGATGACGCTCATGGACAGGCTTCCCAGCGAGAGTCTTGCAAGCCCCTCCTCCATCACGAGCCGCTCGAGCATGTCCTCAAAGGGCACTATGGAGCCCGTGTGCTGGTACTCGTCCATTGCAGGGGTGAGGTCAAAGTATTTCCTCACCTTATTTACGACATCCTCTATTGTCTTTGAGCGGGCGATGTCCCCCATGTCCTTTTCCGGGATGTTCCCCCCTTCGATGAGCACCTTGGGAAGCTCGGTCTCGCTTATTCCCTCGTGGATGAAGCGCAGCACTGTCATCACATTCTTTGCGTCTATCTCTGAGCGCACCTGTCTCTTCACAAACACCTCATCCCCAAACCGCACATCCACGCACTTTGAGAGGTTCTCGTAGTACGCCTTGTACAGTGCGTTGACCATGGGAATCAGGTCTCCGCTCTTTTTGTATGAGTCGAGGTGAGGTGTGAGAAGGGAGTGGAACTTCGTGCCCACGAGCGCCAGCACCACACCCTCCACATCCTTGGCATCCATGAGTGCCTTTATGTCCTCCTTGGTGAGGATGCCCGCAAACACCAGATAGGGCTCTATCTCCTTGAACTCTTTGCCAGTCCGCTTTGCCTGAAGCACCGTCCTCAGATTCCACACGTCCCATTTTCCCAGAATGGCGTTGACTGTCTTCCTCGCCACTCTTGGTGTTAGCGCTCTGACCTTGCGTGCCGTGGCTGCAAACTCCCGCGAGAGTGCCAGCTCTATGAGGTCGACCCCACTGTACTCTACAGAGAGCTCTGCGATATATGGTTTATATGGTGTGTTATCCAGGAAGGCAATCATCTCTGGAATGCTCTTGACGTGGATGAGGTTGAGCATCTGCTCCTCAGTGAGGAGTTCTGGTTTCATCGCCCTTATTCTGGCGTTGGAGTAGGCGTAGGTGAACACCCTGTTGGTCATCGCTCTTCACCGAATATGTGGTTATACACCTCAAGTCGAATGCTCTCCATCTTCTCCTCGACAAGGCTCTCGAGGGTGTTCTCGAACCTCACACTACCATCAGGGCTCACGAGCACCACACCACCCCTCGATTCGAGGGGCTCATCCGAGACCACGAGACTGGGAAACTCGGCAGCGATAGCTTTAACCTTCTCGAGGTCGTGGGGTGCAGCGTAGACGGTTGCGGAGCCCCCAAGCTCCCGCACTCCCTGCTGTATCGCCCTTCTCAGCATCTCTTGGTATTCTGGAGAGTCCCTGAGACTCTCCAGCACATCCCAGAGCTGGTGGATTGCCCTCTGGACTACCTCCTCCCTTGCCTCCACAATCATTCTTCGGGCATCGAGCCTCGCGCTGGATAGCCTCTCCCTTCGCTCAGAGGCTGCAAGACGCCTTGCCTCCTCCTCGTAGCTCAGGATGAGCTTCTCCTTTTCGCGCTCGGCATCCTTCAGAATGGCGTCTGCCTGTGCCTTCCCCTCCTCGAGAATCTTTGCCCTTCTCTGCTGAGTCTCTTGCTCGATGTCCTCGATGATCTCGGTAAGCCCCATGCTCCTCACCGCGTAAGATGCTCAGCCGAAGATTCTGAGCAGAAGAATCAGCGACACCACGAACCCGAATATGAGCAGCGTCTCTGGGATGACCATCAGGAAGAGTACGATTCCGAGCTTCTCAGGCTTTTCCGCCACCACACCTATGCCAGCAGAGCCGATGGCTCCCTGTGCTATTCCAGTGCCGATACATCCACCTACCATGGATATGCCCGCACCAATTGCAATCATTCCCCAGTCGGTCAGTTCTGCAACCATCTCTACTCACTTCCTTACTCGTTATGACCATACTTCACGTACTTGCCTATGAACCTGAACGGTGCAAACAGCACGCCATTGCCCTCATAGAATCTGGAGAAGAACTCCACATAGTGCAGTCGAATGCCCTGAAGGAAGGGCTCGAACACCCCGAGCACGAAGTTCACGGTGTGCCCTATGAGAAATATCAGGAGCATCACGAGGATGAGGGTTATGGAGCCATGCTCTATGGCAATAGCAAGCCGCTCGTCCAGCACGAGGGCAAGGATGAGGGACACCAGCCCCACGCCGAGAATTCGGGTGTACGAGAGCACAAAGCTCGCAAGCGATGAGATCTCCATCACTGCCATAGGTCCCTCTGTCTTCAGGTTGATCAGCAGCCCACCGAGCAGCATACCCACACCGAGCATGGATGAGGCACTTGCCATCGGGTTCAATGGTACGTCCATGAAGAAGTTGTATACGAGCAGCACGCCACCGTACAGTATCAGGAGCCAGCCCATCTTGCTCAGCATGTGGTCGTACTCTCTGTGCTTGTAGGTATGTATTATCCCGAGCACATAGCCAAGTGTGATGTGGGCAATTCCCACAAAGATTGTGAGCACCAGCAGCTCTGGAACGGCGTGCAGCCTTGGAAGCAGGGGCTCATAGAACGGAATCTCCAGCCCGAAGAACTCACCATAGATTAGCCCGAAGACGATGGTGGCGATGGCAGCAAATATGAGTGCCTCGCCGAGTTCTACAAACGCAGCCGCGTATCTCGAGAGCTTCTTTATGAGCAGATATGAGAGTCCGAGGATTAGCAGCGCATACCCGATGTCTCCGAGCATCATTCCAAAGAATATCGGAAACGTGATTGCCATGAATATGGTGGGATCCCACTCCGTGCTCTTGGGCCACGAGAAAAAGCCCACCAGAAACTCCATTGATTTGAGGGCACGGGGGTTGTTGAGCAGTGTCGGGGGAAGCTCGTCGGTGTTTTCGGTCTCTATGAGTGTCCTCCCCTCTGTGATGGCGTTCAGCGTCTGCTCTATGGACTGTCTATTGCGCACTGGAATCCAGCCTGTGAGTACAAAGATGTGCTCCTCCCTCGCGAACTTGAGGGGTGCCTTCGCCTGCTCCGCCTCAATCTCGAACATCTCCCGCAGCACTGCCACCTTCTCATAGTACTCATCCGAGAGCTCGTCGATGCGAGCCTCTATCCTGGAAAGCTCCGAGGCTATCTCCACGAGCTTTCTCTCGGTCTGGGCAATCACCTCGCCGGGCTTTCCCCTCACCCTTGGTAGGTCGAGAATGGAGCACGAGAAGCCCTCCAGCAACTCGAGGGTCTCCGATGCGAGCTTTTTGTCCACTGCGAGCAGGAACACCACCTGCTTTCCTCTCTTTGTCTTTGTGGGCGGCCCCACGAGGTAGTCAAACTTCGTAGTTCTCTCGGAGAGGGCGGAGATGAACTGCTCGAACTCGCTCGCCTCAATCCTGCCAGATATGAACGCCACAGATTCCACTTCAAACAGGGAAAAATCGAGTCCAAAGGCTTCAAGCTCGCTTACCACTTCTTTTATTCCTTCCTGCTCTCGCCTAAGCTCGTTGAGCTTCTCCTTTTCGGCAAGCAACGCTGCGAGCTCATCGTCGATGCCTATCTCTCTTGCCTGCTCGAGCATCTGCTCGAGGGGCAGCTTTTCATACATGTTCTCAATGTGCCTTGGCTTGAGGGCAGCCTCAAGCCCCCTTAGCCTCATGAGCTGTTCTGAGATTGTGGGAAACTTGTCGAGGGGCTTGTCTGGCTGCGTGTGCTCCAGCACCTCATCACTTACCTTCTCCAGCTGCACGCAGCCTGCCTTGTGAAGGGCTTCTATTACCTTCTCCAGATCACGGCGCACGCCCGTGACCCTCACAAGCTCCATCTTCTCTGGACGCAGCATCTCAACCCACTCAGATTTCAGACGTTATAATCCTGTGAGCCAGCTCCCTGATGAACTCATCAGAGGCACTCAACTTCCTGATATCTCCTGCCTCCTCTTTTGCCTTGGAGAGAATGTGAGCCACCTCTTCATCGACCTTTTTCCTCTCGGACTCGAGAAAGTTCTGCTTTTGCTCTTCTGCAAGCTTTCGAGCTTCATCCAGCAGAGCCTTTGCCTTTCTCCTGGCATCGGCTATAATCGCCTCTTTTTCAAGCTCAGCAGCCTTGATTTCCTCTCTTGCCCGATTTTCTACTTCCTTTAGAGTGATAAGCGAGCTCTCAAAGGAGTGCATGACGGCATACACAGAGCTATCATTATATAAATCTTGCGAGCCCCAGGCCGAAAAAACGATAGCAGCATCCTTAATTATCGATTGTGAAAATAACAGAAAAAGGAGAGGAGGTGCGCTCACTCCTGCTTTTCAGCCACCCCAGCCTCTGCGAACGTGCGCATCTCCCTCAGCACCCTAACGCTCGCCTCTGCGATACCAATGCCAAGGGCCGCACCAGTGCCCTCACCAAGCCGCATTCCGAAGTCCAGGATGGGCGTCACTCCCATCTTTTGAAGGATGGCGGTGTGCCCTGGCTCCACAGACCTGTGGGCAGCTATGAGGTAGTCTCGAATGGTGGGGCACAGCTCGTATGCCAGCAGAGCCCCCGCCCCAGAGATGAAGCCGTCGCTGACCACTGGAACCCTTCTCGCACACGCACCCAGTATCACGCCACATATCCCTCCTATCTCGAACCCACCAACCTTTTGCAGCACATCTATGGGGTCGTTGGGGTCTGGCTTGTTTCTGGCGATGGCCCTCTTCAGCACCTCTATCTTCCGAGCAAGCCTCTCATCATCTATCCCAGTCCCTCTTCCAGTGACCTTTTCGATTGGAAGTCCCGTGAACACTGCAGTCATGGCAGAGGAGGGAGAGGTGTTTCCAATCCCCATATCTCCCGTGCCCACGATGTTGCACCCATTCGCATACACCTGCTCAAACACATCGATTCCGGCCTCTATGGATGCTATTGCCTGCTCCCTCGTCATCGCTGGGCCCTTTTCCATATTGTTTGTTCCATGCCCAATCTTCTTGATGATGAGCTTTGGATGCGGCTCGAGCTCGCCCTTTACTCCCATGTCCACCACCACGATGTCTGCCCCCACATGGCGGGCGAGCACATTGATGGCAGCCCCACCCGAGAGGAAGTTGTACACCATCTGCATGGTGACCTCTTGGGGAAATATGCCTATCCCAGACTCCACTATGCCATGGTCCCCAGCCATCGTTATAATGTACTTCCTGTCTATGGTGGGTGTGGGATCTTTCGTGATGCCGGCAATCTGTATGGAGATGTCCTCCAGTATTCCAAGGCTTCCAGCGGGCTTGGTGAGCTCCTCCTGACGCTCCCTCGCCTGCTGCATTGCATCCTCATCCAGTGGCTCTATCCGTTCAATCGTTCTTTCCAGCTTCCCCATGATGCTCAACCTACCTTTTCCAGTTAATCAAGTTCATTTTATTTAAATAAAGTCTCTTTGAAATTATGCATATGAACCATCTATAAAAGCCTTTTGATGAAAGTATGCGATGGGCTACACATCTCGCTGGGTGAGAGGTGCATAAGCTACCCAAAACTATATATAAATGCATAAATAACAACACAAAGGTAAGGGGTTGTTTATGAACGCTCTTCGGCACAAGATTAAGCAGAGGTTGGAAAAATACCTCGAAATGGACAAGAGCGGGATTAGGAGCCACCTTATAAAGACTGTGTTAAAGCTGAGGAAGTTCACAGTGGACAAGGTACATCGGATTCTCTCGAGGAAGTTTCCAGTGTCGAGAAACATGGTTGCCTCCATGGTGGGCTACATCTACTCCAAGCTCGGCATTCTTCGCGCTCGAAAGGACTCCTACAAGACCCCCACGGTGTACTATGTGAAAGAGGAGTACCTCGATATCATCACAGCGGCGCTCAAAGGATAACTGTGCCCCGACTCGTCTGTTGGAAAAGTTTAAGGCAAGCAATTTCTGTATATCCGTTGCCTTTGTGGCGAGCTTAGCATCGGCGAGGTGAGCTTGTTTGGTCGTTGATGTCAACAGGTATGTGTGTGGGTACTGTGGAGCCTGTGTGAGTGTGTGCCCCGTAGATGCGCTAGAACTCGTGGAGACGTGGCTTGAGGTACATGAGTGCTGCACGGAGTGTGGGGCATGTGTGAGGGTGTGCCCAGTAGGTGCCCTCGAGGTGAGAGCATGAGTGAGAGCTATGATGTGGTGGTCGTGGGGGCTGGCCCCGCAGGCTCGATTGCCGCAAGAGCTGCTGCCAGAGAGGGCGCAAGGGTACTGCTCATCGAGAAGAGGCAGACCATCGGCGACCCCGTACGCTGTGCGGAAGGTATAGCCAAGGAAGCGGTCCACAGACACATAGACCCTGACCCCAGATGGATAGCAGCGGAGGTGGAGGGGTTCAGAATAGTCTCCCCAGATGGCACTCCACTGGAGATGCGTGGCGTCTCTTCTGGAGAGGTTGGCTACGTGCTGGAGCGCAAGCTGTTCGACAGGGCACTCGCCAGCGATGCAGTGCAGCATGGCGTGGATGTCAGGGTGAAGACAAGGGCAGTGGGGTTGCTGAGGAGCGATGGAGCGGTGCGTGGTGTGGTGATGGAGCACCTCGGCGAGCGCCACGAAGTGGAGGCAGGGGTTGTGATAGGTGCCGATGGCATAGAGTCCAAGGTGGGACGCTGGGCTGGCATAGATACCAGACTTGCACTAAAGGACATAGACGTGTGCGCCCAGATGCTCGTGCACGACCCCTCCATTGACCAGAGCATTTGCCAGTTTTATCTGGGAAACGAGGTGGCTCCCGGGGGATATGCGTGGATATTTCCAAAGGGCAACGAGTGCGCCAACGTGGGGCTTGGAATGCTGGGTTCAAGGTCAAATGGCGGGCTTCCCATGCAGCGCCTTAGGAGATTTGTGAGCGAAAGATTACCCAAAGCCAACATCCTCGAGGTGATGGTCGGCGGGGTGCCCGTGAGCGAGCCGATGCATGGGATCGTGGCAGATGGGCTAATGCTGGTCGGAGATGCTGCCCATCAGTCGAGTGCCCTCACGGGTGGTGGGATTGCCAATGCGATGGATGCTGGTGCAATAGCAGGAAGGGTCGCAGCCGCCGCGATAGCCGATGAGGACACCTCGAGGGAGCGGCTGAGCGAGTATGAAAGGGAGTGGTTCGAGCTTAAGGGCAAGAGCCTGAAGAGGGACTGGGTCGTGAAGGAGCGGCTGGTGAAACTCACGGACGAACAGCTCAATGGCTTCATGCACTCTCTTCAGGGTGTGGAGTTTAGAGAGATGCACGTTCATGAGATACTGGTGCACCTTCTCAAGAGAAATCCCAAGCTGCTATGGTGGCTGAAGGACCTGCTGTAGCTACACATCCCACATGGGCACGAGGTCGCACCCCCCACATGCAAGGCACATCGTTCTGGCGGCCCTTGTATCGAGTCCGTACCTCTCGAGTATTCTTCTGAGCTCTCTTGCCAGATAGAGCAGCCGCTCCTTGCTTGGCCGCTCTGCCTCTATCTCACCCTTTCGCAGGGGGTGGGGGCTGTATGGGCGGAGGATGGGAATCACGCCCATGCGTGCGAGCTCCTCCACGCCATTGAGCACGGTTTCATCACTCTCTCCAAGCCCTATGATGAAGTTAGAGAACACCCTGTTCCTGCCAAACACCTTTACGGCTTCCTTTAGCTCCCCAAGCACCTCATCGAGGTCGCAACCCACACACAACCTTGAAAACAGCTCTCTGTCCATCGTCTCCACATTGTACTTCACCTCATCTGCCCCAGCCTCTTTGAGGCGCCGTGAGGCACCTGGGACGGGATACACGGACACACCTATGGGCACATGGTATCGTCTCTTGAGCTCTCGCACGATATTGCATGCGAGCTCCACCTCCTCCTCCTTGGAGTGGGCAATTCCCGATGTTAAGGCAATTGCCGAAAGAGGTGCTCGCTTCAACCCTTCTTCAATGATTGCCGTAATCTCCTCGAGGCTCTTTCTTTTTCCCCCAAGCTTTGGCACAGGGCAGAACTTGCAGTCCATGATGCACGACTCGGTGATGGTGATGTATGCCTGCTTTGGGCAGTGGGAGAATATCCTGTCGAGCCTACCTCTGATGATTTCTTTGCCCTCGTGAATTATAGCTATCTCATCCCCCCTGGGCACTGCCTCAAGCGGGGCATCGTCCGCTATGGAGAGCCTCACGCGGTGTCCTCTCCACGTTATGAAGAACGACTCGCCCCCGGCACCCGGGCCAGCAGTGGGCACGGTGCTTTCCTCTCCCAGCAGGCTCCGATCTATCCTGCACCTGCCAATGCTGAGCAGATATGCCTTTATCTCTGCGTCCAATTCTGGGGTGTGCATCGTGTGTGCATTTGCCTCATCCATAAAGAGGGTTGTGTTAGTGGCAACCTCTCCAGAGTATATCGGGCAGCTCAAGCTCACACCCCACCACTGGGCTCTCCAGCGAGAAGTTGAGTATCACCTCTGGATGCACCTCTCCAAACAGGCCCATCCTCTCACCATCCAGTAGCACGCTCGCCTGCCTGCCCTCTATGAACGCTGGGTCAGTGCCCTCCTCTATATCGTAGTCGAGCGCCATCTCACGCATCAGGCTGACCACATATGACTTCATCTCGGTGAGGTTTGCCGCAGGATGGGCAGACACAAACGCGAGATGGGTGTGCGTCTTGCCCCTTATGAGCACATCCCCGATGCAGAACAGCCTGTGGGGCATCTCCCTGTGCAGGTTGAGTGAGAGTATTTCCAGCAGGCTTGGAAGCAGGCTTGAGCACACCATTGTGTGCTCCTCAGATATGGGATGAAGTACACGGGTCTCCTCGCCAGCGCTCTTTCTCCTCATCCATTCGTAGTGCACCCTCTCGCACGTGAGTGAGAATGGCATCACCTCGAGAAAGCCCATACCCACCATGAGCTCCCTGAGCATGGCTTTTGCCTCTGAGAGGGGGTGGGGCACGCCCACCGTGGAGGTCTGAGGCAGCTCGTGGGGAATGCGCTCGTATCCGTATCCGATGGCAATATCTTCTATGATGTCCCACTCGTGCAGCACGTCCGCCCTGTACGCTGGAACCTCCACCACAATCTCATCGCCATCTGGATGGGCTCCATATCGCATCCTCTCGAGGCACTCGCACGCCTGCTCCATCGTGAGCTGCACACCTATCAGGGAGCGCACCTCGTCCAGATGCACCCTTCGCCTCTTTGGCGTGAGGTCTGGCGTGATGGTGGTGCCCTCTGGCCCCACCACCCTGACCGCCTCTATGCTTCCTCCCCGCTCTGCAAGCGCAGTGACCACTATGTTCAGTGCGGTGTACACATTTCTGTCGGTGCCCGTGACATCGATGAACAGCTCTGTGCTCTCCTCTGTGATGCGCGTGAGCGTGCCATTGATAATGGGTGGAAACGAGAGCACCTCGTCTCGGGAGTCCACTATCAGCGGATAGCGCTCAAACCCCTTTACGATGTGTCCATATGCTATGCCCTTTGGGTGCCTTTCGAGTATGCTCTCCATGCTCATGCGCTCCTCGAACCCGAGGGGCACGAACTCGAACGAAGGGGACACCGCCTTGTATGTAAAGGGCGGCCTCACGCGGGAGAGGTCGTGCACGCCAATGGACACCTTCTTTCTATCTCTTCCGAGCGCCCAGTGGAGGTCCTCCTGCAGCTCCATCAGGGAGCGTATGGAGGCGTCCGTAAAGTGCACGTTGCGCACCACTCCGCACGCGATGTATGGTCTTATGGGCACGATGGATGCATCCTTGAATAGCTCTATCTTTGGTGGGGCGACCTCGTAGGTGGCAAGCCCAGTCTCGATGCCCAGAAACCCCTTCATCGCCCTTGCCACGCCCTCCACACAGTAGAGGTCTGGGCGGTCTGGAAAGAACTCGATATCCACGTGGTCGTCCTCGACCCTCTCGACATCTGAGCCCAGCATCGGAACACTCTCGAGGAAGGATTGTCTGTCGATGCCTGCGAGCTGCTCGATATCCTCGAACTCTATCGTGATTACGGGCACACCATCACCTTCCGAACACGGGCTCGCTCCTGAGCCACTCGATGTCTGGCTGATAGAGCTGCCTTAGGTCCTTTAGCCCGAGCCTGAGCATGGCCACTCTGCTCACCCCCAGACCCCATGCCAGGACGGGATGACGGATGCCAAGCGGCTCGGTGACCTCCTTTCTGAATATCCCGGCTCCACCCAGCTCCACCCATCCCAGCCCCTCTATGTACACCTCTGGCTCCACACTTGGCTCTGTGTAGGGGAAGTAAGCTGGGCGGAACCTCACCTCCTCAAAGCCCATCTTGGCATAGAATGTGGAAAGATACCCAAAGAGGTGCTTTAGTGATAGTCCCTTATCCATCACCACCCCCTCGAGCTGCTCGAACTCTGGGGTATGGGTGGCATCTATCGCCTCCCTTCGATACACTCTATCGATGCAGAACGCCTTTACTGGGGGCTCTGTGTGCTCGCTCAGGTATCTTAGGCTTATGGCAGTGGTGTGGGTGCGAAGCACGTGCCTTCTTGCCATCTTCTCGCTCCACACACCCCCCCAGCCCTCTGAGCCTATGTCTCCTCCGTGCTCGTGCATCTCCTTCACACGCTCATATCCCGGCGGAAGGGGCTCCTCAGAGTCGAGGTAGAACGTGTCCTGCATCTCCCTTGCTGGATGGTCCTGTGGCTGAAACAGGGCGTCAAAGTTCCAAAACGAGCTCTGTATGATCTCGCCCCTGATTTCGGTAAACCCCATGGAGAGCATTATTGAGCGCATGTGCTCCAGCATGCGTACGTAGGGATGCCTCTTGCCCATGGGGGCGGGCTTCGCATATGCATGCACATCATACCTTCTCAGGGGCCTTTTTTGCCATGCCCTGCTCCTTATGAGCTCTGGCGTGAGCTGGGCGATTTCTTCTGTCAGCTCTATGCCCTTAGCGCACGTCAGACCCTCTTCGGTTGCCCTTGTGAAGAACGCCTTTTCTGTGGAGGATGTCACGAGTCCCCTGCGCTCGAGCACCTTCAGGGTGTCCCTTTCCTCCTCAGTCAGCTCATCCCCACAAGCCTCATTGCTGAGTAATCTCCTTAGCAGCCGTTCGTCCTCACCCACGGGGGCGCCGAGGGGCACAACCCTGCCCTGCTCGATGCGGGCCCATCCCTTCTTCTTGAGCCAGCCAAGGGCAATCCCAGCAGCATCGCCCATCTGCCCTTTTATATCCTCGAGGGAAGTGGGGCCATGGAGCATAGAAAAGCATTTTCGCTCTGGCAACCCTTCTTGTGCATATCGCTTGCCCTCCTCTGTCAGGGAGAACACATCGGTGGCTTTTTCCATCACCTGTGCAAGCCCTTTCTCCTGCAGCATGTAGCTTGCCTGCAGTACGGCCTCTGGGCTTATACCCACAGCACTGGCGAGCTCATCTATGGAAGCATATCTCGATTGCAGGCTCCTTAGCACCTTCTTCTCGTTTGGGGTGAGTACGAGCTGGCGTTCCATGTTAACATCGCCCCTCCCCCTCTATACAAAATGTATATAAAACGAACGCCCCAACTTTTCATCATGACAGAGGGGGACATCATCCTCGAAAGGCTGAAGGAGCATGCACGCTCCATGGGAGCAAATGCAGTGGTCAGCGTGAGCTTTGACTCCTCGGACATCAGCCAGATGATGACTGAGATACTGGCATACGGCACTGCAGTGGTGGTGGAGAAGGAGGATGAGCCATCTAAGCCAGTGAGACTGGTGTGATTGGGGCAAGAGGGGATGGATATGGGACGTCCAGAGAGATACCTCGAGGACTACAGACAAAGCTTGGAGGATAGCTTTACAGAGCACCTGCTCAAGGTGTTTCTGATAGTGCTGGCCACAGCCCTCGTGCTGATGATCTCTGGGTATGGTATCAAGTACCTGATAATCTTCAGAGAGATGCCCATCGAACTACCGTATCTGCTCTTTTTGGCATCACTCAGCTTCGTGTTCTCGTGCATACTGCTCCAGTGGTACAGGGGTGTGGATGCAAAGTTCTCGCTGGTGGGAGGGGCACTGATTACCCTCGTGCTCGTGGTGCTCATCGTGCTCATGGGCAGCGGGATAACATATGGGTGGCTCGTGTACAAGGTGAGCATCGCAGCTGACCCTTCGTACATCGAGATGGCACAGGAGTACGGGATGAGTACATCCGATGAGTTCAACTTTGGTGGACTGTTCGCTGTATTGGGAGTATGCATAACAATCAGCATGGTGGCATACACACTTCTAAGGCACTGGCTGGTGGAAAGATACTAAAAATATAGCTCGATGTGCTGGTGCCTACATGCTGCCCCCCATATGCAAGAGCTCCATGACCCTCAACGGCTACAGCTTTATCTGGTCTGGTGAGAAACCTTTCTCCACGAGCAGCTCGACCATGCGGCTTCCGTGGTTGCCCTGAAGCTCTATGGAGCTTCCCTTGACGGTGCCTCCACATGCGAGCTTTGATTTTAGATGCGTGGCAAGCTCGTGGAGGTCTATCTCGTGAGGGTCCAGCCCCTCGATCACGGTGACCTCTTTGCCGTATCTGCGCCTGTTGATCTTTATGGTGATTCTTTGTTGCTCCTTTGCGACTTCCTCACAGATGCAGAGCTCCTTGGGAAGACCGCACACCTTGCACATCTCATTGCTCATCTCTTCTCTTACTCCTCCGCTGTTTTTGAACAACTGGAGGTAGTATCATCTGCTATTAAAGTTTAATGTGGCTATCGCTGACCTCCTCCCCCCACTAAGGCGAGGAGGTCCCCGGAACCCCGCATAAGCGGTCGGTTGGTGTCATCGGGCTGGGTCAGAGCATTTCTTAGCACCTGCACTTGTTGCGTCCTCGCCCTCATGAGTTGCGGGAAGCACAGCCTTGAGCTATATCAGCCTCCATTTTCCCCCTTTCTCGGTGATGAGCCCCATGCTCTTGAGCCTTCTGAGCGCCCCCTCCAGAGCCTCTGGGGATATATCGAGAGCCTCCAATAGCTGGGCGCTCGTCTTGGGCTCTCTCAACAGGTATGCCATGATTTCGGCCGATAGGGGGTCTGGCGATAGCGTCTCTATGTGCTCCATGGCAGCATCGATGGCGTTTACCAGCTGTATCTGGAGGCTCTGCTTTGCCCTCGATAGCTCCCTCTGGGCGTTCTTCAGCTGCTCTATTCTTCTGACAAGGCCCGATAGGGCAATCCTCGATGAGTTGTATCTCTCTTTGTCTTCAGTGCTGGAGGGTTTGTCTTCAGTGCTGGAGGGGGATGCTGCCATTGGTGTACGCTGGATCAGGGCTGCGAGCTGGGGGGGCGGGGGGGATTCGAGATAGGCCTCTATCCTGAAGGTGTATGGGGAGAGGAATATCTCAATGAGTACGTTCTCAGATATCTGAAAATACTTGCGCCTTTGATGTCCCTCAAAGCTGCTCACGATACCCGCGCTCTCCAGTGCTTCTAAGTGCTGAAGAATTGCCTTGGGGGCGACCTTCAGCCTTCCCGAGAGCTCACTCACGTAGCATGGGCGCTCAGACAACAGCTTTAGTATGCGGCGCCTGTTCTCGTTTCCCAGCACGTCCAGCAACCCTGTGGAGTCCATTTCTCACTAACCTCTGGTCACTAACCTAAGGATAGTGAAGGTATATATAATTACACCTCATGAGAGAATGTGGGCCATGGGGTGTGTTTTACAACATTTGGCGAGAAAGCTCGTGGTTTGCATGGAGGTCGTTAGTGACCCATTGTTTGCTCATACATGGGCGAGACTGCTCCAGTTCAGTCGGGGGCTGCCGTGAGCCAGCCCTGATACATTGTGAGGCTCAGGCTCTGAGGAAGGCGAGAGGGGTGGCACCAGAGCCCGTTAACTGCCAGCCCCACGCCGTGGTGGCATGCTTAGGGAAGCCCCCATCCTTAGATGGTGATAGTTCACGTCAGTTTAGGTCCACCAGCTCCCCAGTGAGGGCGTATATCACACCCTCACAGATGTTGGTGATGTGGTCAGCAACCCTCTCGAGGTACCATGCCGCAAACAGCATCCTCGAGTCATCTGGGAGCCTCTCCTGCCTCTCAATCATGTGTTGCACTATGCCCTCATGCAGGCTGTGCAGCAGCCCATCCACCACATCGTCTCTTTTGGCGACACTTCTGGCAAGCTCAACGTCTTGCGTTTTGAATGCCTCAATCGCATCGTGGAGCATGTGCTCGGTGGTCTGATACATCTCGTGCAGCGGCTCCCTGAACTCACTTGGCACCTCACCCCTCATCCCCACCGTGAGCTGGGCAATGTCCACTGCCAAATCTCCAATCCTCTCTGCATCTATAACCCACTTGAATATGGACTCTATCAGCCTGAGGTCCTTTGCCATGGGCTGCTGGAGCGCAATCAGCAGTGTGCAGCTGTGCTGTATGTCCATGCCCATCCTGTTTATCACGGGGTCATGCTGTATCACGGCTTCGGCAAGCTCCTTGTCCCTCTTCATGAGCGAGTCAACCGACCTCTCAAATGCCGTGTTGGCCTCCCCCGTCATCTCAAGTATCAGCTCTCTTAGCTCATCCAGCTGCTCATGGAACTTCCTTCTCATCGCACACTCACCCAAACCTTCCAGCCAGCTGTCACCACACTTGAGGTAAATATATATTTTTTGTAGGTAATCTATATGATATATATGTTATCCATTATTTACGTATATTCGTTATGTGTCCATATCGCCCGCGGTTGCCTGGAGGTTTATCACGCTCTCGGCAATGCCAATGGTGTAGCTCTTAATCCTGTCGAGTGAGCTTAGGATTCCCCTTCTCATCAGTGCCTCATTGGCCGGAATATCCTTGGCATTCATCATATGCCCAAGCCTGTGTAGGAGCATCTCGTTGATGCTGTTTTCCATCTCGAACACCTCCGGGGGCACTGAGTACTCCCTCGAGATGATGGGCTGAAGTGCCCGTTCATAGAGTGAGAGTATCGAGGAAGATACATCCACGAACTCTTTCAGTGTAGCCCCTCTTTCGGCCACCTCCAGTATGCTAAGCACGTTTTTCGAAATGCGCCCCATGTGGTCGGATATCCGCTCGATGTTCTGCACAACCACCCTGTACTCGATGGCATCACCGGTGTTCTGAATGTCGAGCTTCTTGGCGAGCTGGGAAGAGGACGCAGCCTCCTTGAGCTGTCTTATCGCGAGGAAGTATAGCCTGTCTACCTCGTTTTCCCTCGTTTGCATATCGGATGCCAGCTTAGTATCTGCATTTTCGAACACCTTCACGGTGTCCCTCATCATGGAGTGGCACACGTTGCTCAGCTTTCGCAGTGTCTTGGTGATGGGTATCCGCTCGGGGTCGAGAAGCACCTCAATCGAGAGTTTGCTTAGGGTGTCTTCTATGATCTCCACACCTATGAGTCTCTGGGCTACTGCCCACGCCACTTTTCTGAAGTAGGTGGGGTCGTCCACGTCCATCTCCAGTGCAATGGTGTCATAGCCTGCAAGATAGTATGCAATCAGCGTCTTTTCGAACAGCTGGGGGGATGCGATTTTGGAGCACTTTATCGTTTTGGTGGTGGGGGGCTTGCTCTTGAAGCTGGGCGAGAACACTATGGCATCGTTTTCCTCGCTCACTATCAGGGAGTCACCCTGCGATAGGCGGTGCCGCTCTACCCATCGCTTGGGCAGTGATACCACGTAGGTGGATCCTCCCGAGAGGTATATCTTTCTCGTCTCCATGTAAATCAGTATTTTATTTAGATTTTAGTGTACATAAAGATTACTACATTTATTTGGAAAAATTACATATCTACTGTGGGGGAGTGCGGTGTGTGGTTGGCATGAAGTCAATATATTTGCTGGCAGCTGTGGCTGTTATGCTGTCCTCTGTGGCACTGGGGTGCATGGCTCCCCAGAATGGAACTCAGCCAGAGCAGGCAACATCGGTAGCTCATCAGACGACGCTGTATGGAAGCGGTGCGACCTTCCCCCAGCCTCAGATTGAGAAGTGGATTGGTGTGTATACCTCGGGCAAAAACGTCAGGATAGAGTACACAGGTAAGGGAAGCGGTGGTGGACAGAACGACTTCAAGCAGGGCTTGGTCGATTTTGCAGCCAGTGACCCGCCGTTGAAAGAGAGTCTGTGGAACGAGCTCAGGAGTAAGGGACAGCCCCTCCAGTTTCCGGTGATAGTGGGGGCGGTTGTGGTTGCTTACAACGTTCCGGGGGTCAACGAGCTGAAGCTCGACGGAAAGACGGTCGCAGACATATTCATGGGGAAGGTGGAGTACTGGGACGACCCCGCAATCAAGGCATTGAATCCCGGTGTAGACCTTCCACACGAGAAAATAATCGTTGCCCACAGAAGTGATTCCAGTGGAACCACCAACATATTCACGACCTACCTGAGCATGGTAAACGAAGAATGGAATGATACGGTTGGTACTGGAAAGATGGTCAGCTGGCCAGTCGACAAGGCCGGACGAGGTTTCGGTGGGAAAGGAAATCAGGGGGTTGCCACGATTATAAAGCAGAGCGACTACTCCATAGGCTACGTAGAGCTCGCCTATGCATTGAAGGAGAAGTTTCCAGTGGTTGCCCTGAAGAACAGAGATGGATATTACGTCAAAGCCAGTCCAGAAACCATACAGTGTGCCATTTCGAGGGTCGGCATCAACATCCCATCACCCTATGAGGGTTACAAAGAAAACATGGCAGCATTCATGAATGCGGCTGGCAAGGACTCCTACCCCATAGTCGCCTTCAGCCACATGGTCATCTGGGAGCACTACGACGACAGAGCAAAGGAGGAGGCGATGAAGAACTTCGTTAAGTGGGTGCTCACCAGTGGACAGAAAAGCGAGTACATCGTTGACGGATACGTTGGCCTGCCGGGCGATGTTTCTCAAAAGCTTCTGAAGGAAATGGGATTGCTGTGAGGGCAGATTGCCATGAAAGATAAATTCAAAATTTCTTTTTTACCTTTTTCTGCCCTTGTTTTTGGCATATTTGCTCTAATGCTCATAGTGTACTTCACAGTATCCATGCCCATCTTCCAGAAAGAGGGAATACACATATACACCACAAATCAGTGGGAGGCTACGGAGGGAAAGGAGTTTTATGGTGTTCTCGCAGCAATATACGGCAGTATATACACCTCCATTCTCGCCGTCTTGATTGCCCTGCCCCTCTCAATAAGCTTTGCCGTTTTCGTGATAGATTACGTCCCCAAAAACATTAAAGAGCCATTAATCGTTGCTACAGATGTTATGGCCGGTTTGCCCACCATAATATATGGTATATGGGGGGCTTTTGTGCTCGTTCCATTTTTAAGAGACTTTGTTATGAAACCGCTTTACAGGTACCTCTCATTTGTGCCCTTCTTCTCCACCGAGCCCATAACCGGCTATAGCTTTCTGTCTGCCGGTGTTTTGCTTGGAATAATGATCACTCCATTTGCATCTGCAATCATAAGAGAGGCGTACAGAATGATTCCATTCACGTACCGGGAGGCAGTTTATGGAGTTGGAGCGACGAGATATGAGGCTACCAAGGTTCTGATAGGGTGCATCAAACCCGCAGTTATTGCCGGAACTCTCCTTGGGTTTGGAAGGGCCATCGGCGAAACGGTAGCAGTTACACTTGTCGTTGGAAATACATTCAATATTAGTCCCAGTCTCTTTTCCCCGGGTTATACCGTATCCTCGCTCATAGCAAACCAGTTCGGAAATGCGTTCATATACGAGTACATGCCAAGCGCCCTCTTTGCCGCGGGCCTATCCCTGTTCTTTATAGGGCTGGCAGTAAACGTACTCGGAATACTCGTTTTGAAGAGGTGGTATGAGAATGCTCATCAGGCAGCTTAAGGAGAGGCTCTTTATAGCCACGATTGTTATCTTGGCATTTCTTGTGGTTTTCCCGCTCTTTCACATAATATACAGCGTGGCGATTGAAGGATTGCCTGTGGTGATCAAGGGGGGGTGGGGCTTTGTAACCGGGACGCTTGCCCCTCCAGGGGGCGGTCTTGGAGGCATAGGACCGGCAATAGTCGGGACATTTGTGTTAACTTTCCTGGCCTCGCTGATGGGTTTACCGATGGCAATCATCACGGGCATCTACGCTGCCGAGTACCCCAACAGCCTTCTTGGAAGGCTTACGCGCCTTCTGCTCATGGTCATGATGGAGTTTCCCACGATACTTGTGGGTCTGTTTGTTATGCAGCTCGTGGTTATTCCAGTGGGCAGCTACTCCGCGATAGCTGGTGCCCTTGCCCTGGTCATTGTGTTGATGCCGTACGTGGCGGTATACACGGAAGAGGCTTTGAAGGAGATACCGCCAACGTACAGGGAAGCTGCGTTCAGTCTCGGACTCACGAGGTTCAAGGTCGTTTTCAGGGTACTGGTGGGCATGGCGAGGAAGGGCATTCTCACGGGCATTTTGATAGGGATGGCAAAGGTCGCCGGAGAGACCGCTCCATTACTTTTCACTGCTGGAGGCTCAAGCAGAATATACTTTGCGGGCGTCGACAAGCCCATAGGGGCGATACCTCTCTTGATATACGATCTCATTCAGCAGCCTTACGAGAACTACCATGAAATAGCGTGGGGTGCATCTTTCCTGCTCCTGATGATCTTTCTGGCGATATTTCTGCCGATAAGGCTCAGCTTTAAGGAGGTAAAACTTTGAACGCGGTAGAGACAAAAGACCTGCATGTGTATTATGGAAATAATCACATAATAAAAGGTGTAAATCTGGAAATCCCAAAAAAGGTTGTTTTTGCTATCATGGGTCCGAGTGGGTGTGGGAAGTCCACACTGCTCAGAGCGTTTAACAGGCTCCTTGAGCTAAACTCGAATACAAGGGTTGAGGGCGATATAGAGCTCATGGGAAAGAGCATATTTGAGATGAATCCGATAGAGGTAAGAAGACGGATAGGCATGGTCTTTCAGCAGCCGAATCCTTTTCCACACATGAGCATACAAGATAACGTAACGCTGGGGCTGAGGTTGAACAAGCTCGTCAAGTCCAAAAAAGAGCTTTATGAGGCTGCAGAGTGGGCTCTAAGGAAGGCTGCCTTATGGGATGAGGTGAAGGATAGGCTACGCAGTCCGGCATCGGAGCTCAGTGGAGGGCAGATGCAGAGGCTGTGCATTGCCAGAGCGCTTGCGATGAAGCCCCAGGTTTTGCTCATGGACGAGCCCACGGCCAACCTCGACCCCATAGCAACTGAAAAAATCGAAGAGCTGATTTACGAGCTCAGCAAGGATTATACAGTAGTTATAGTGACTCACTCTCCCTCACAGGCTGCCAGAGTTTCTGATTTCACCGCGTTTGTTTACATGGGGGAGCTGATAGAGGTCGAGAGGACCGAGAAGATTTTTGAGCATCCCAAGGAAAGGCTGACAGAAAAGTATCTCACCGGGAGGATTGGATGAAGGGGACATGAAAACCACACACAGGTGTGGTGATGATGTCTGGTGCGATGTACCTCCGATACCGTCTCAGAAGCCGCAAACGGCGGGAAGACACATTCTGAGCAATGGCTTATTAGTGTTGACACCCCACTATGAAGTATGAAGTGCGCACTGTGCAGCAAAAAGAGTTGCTACGAGGCACTGCCATGCGATGCCTCTCCCCCTTCTGAGGAATATGAGGGAGAGGACCTTGCGATGCTGAGAGCAGCGGCAGAGGTGGAGGCAGAGGGCTACATGCGGCTGTGCCGCATCGAGGAGGTCGTGGAGTTCGCAAAGAAGATGGGCTACCACAGGCTCGGGATTGCGTTCTGCATCGGGCTCGAGAGAGAGGCTGCGATGCTCCACCGTTTTTTGGTGGCAAGGGGCTTTGAGGTGTGCTCTGTGATGTGCAAGGTGTGTGGGGTGAGCAAGGACGAGCTTGGGCTAAAGAAGATTGGGAGGAGTGGGGTGGAGGTGATGTGCAACCCCATCACGCAGGCGAAGGTGCTAAACGAGGAGGGCTGTGAGCTCAACCTCGTGCTGGGCTTGTGTGTGGGACACGACATCCTCTTTACCAAGCACTCCGCGGCTCCCGTGAGCACGATTGCCGTAAAGGACAGGATGCTCGCCCACAATCCCCTCGGCGCGTTGTACTCCTCATACTGGAGAAAAAGGCTCGGGGTGTAGTGATGCCCTCCAGCCGAGGTTCAACACCTCTCTTTAAGCTCCCCCCCCCCTTAGGTGGTTATCTGGTTGAGCCTTTCCTCCAGCAACCTTCTTGCCACCTTCGGGTCAGCCCTGCCCTTTGTGAGGCTCATAACCTGGCCCACGAGGTAGTTGATTGCCTGTGGCTTGCCTGCGAAGTAGTCAGACACTGCCCGCTGGTTATCTGCCAGCACCCTCTCCACCACTGGCTTAAGCTCATCCTCTCCCGCCTTTCTAAGACCCTCGCGCTCTACCACCTGCTCTGGGCTGAGATTCTCATCGAGACAGGTGCGTATCACCTGCACAGCCGCCCTGTCGGATATCTCTCCACGCTGAAGCATTTTGAGCACGTCCACGATGTGGGCTGCATCGAGAGCATCCGAGGGCAGCCCCCTGTAGTTGAGCTCGCCCTTGATTACATCTGCAATCCACGCTGCACTGAGCGCTGGGTCGCACTGCCCTGCCACCCTTTCGAATAGGTTGGCAAGCCTGATGTCAGAGGTGAGGGACCTCGCATGGGTGGGGGCGATGCCATATTGAGCAATGAAACGCTCTCGCTTCTCATCGGGAAGCTCTGGAAGGCTTTTGGCAATGTTGGACACCCACTCCTCCTTTATCCTGAGGGGCACGAGGTCTGGCTCTGGGAAGTAGCGGTAGTCCTCTGCCCTCTCCTTGGTGCGTAGCGAGACCGTCACCCCCCTTGCCTCATCGAAGTGGCGTGTTTCTTGCACAATCTTGCTGCCCCTTCTCAGTGCGTTCTTCTGGCGCACGATTTCATAGTGCAGCGCCCTCTCCACCCCTTTATGGGATGAGATGTTCTTGATTTCCACTCTCGTGCCACCCTCGAGCGATATGTTGGCGTCCACCCTCATTGCCCCTTCCTTGTCTGCATCGAACACCTCGAGGTATTCGAGGATGCTTCGAAGCTTGTCGAGGTAGCGTCTTGCCTCCTTGGGGGATGAGAGGTCTGGCTCACTCACCACCTCGAGCAGGGGCATTCCGCTCCTGTTGTAGTCAACGAGGGTGTATCTCGCATGCTCGATGGAGCCAAGGTGCACCAGCCTTCCGGGGTCCTCCTCCATGTGCACCCTTGTTATTCCCACACTCTTGGTGCCCTCATCGCCCTCGATTTCCACATGGCCATGTTTTCCGATTGGGTAGTCGTACTGGGATATCTGGAAGCCCTTGGGAAGGTCTGGATAGTAGTAGTTCTTTCGATAGAACTGTGTCCACTCTCCTATCTGACAGTCGAGGGCGAGGGCAACCCTGATGGCTGCCTCCACAGCCCCCTCGTTGAGCACGGGCAGCGAGCCGGGAAGTCCAAGGCACACTGGGCACACATGAGTGTTGGGCTCTGCATCGTGGTACTCTGTGGAGCACCCACAGAACATCTTGCTCTTCAGGGTATTCAGCTGCACATGCGTCTCCAGCCCTATGACCACTCTCGGCTCTGCCATCACTTCCACCCCCCTGCAAGGGCAAGACTCACCAGTGTGGCCTCCTCGAAGTTGCGCCCTATGAGCTGAATGCCAAGTGGCATTCCTCCCTCACCCTTGCGTCTTGCTGGAACCGAGAGGGAGGGCACGCCTGCGAGGTTGATGGGTACGGTGAACACGTCCGAGAGGTACATCGATAGCGGGTCATCTACCCTCTCACCAATCCTGAACGCAGGATATGGCATGGTGGGGGCAATGAGGGCATCCACGTCGGAAAGCGCCCTATCGAAGTCCCTCTTCACGAGCGTTCTGACCTTCAGTGCCTTGAGGTAATAGCGGTCGTGATACCCCTTGGAGAGAGCATACGTTCCAAGAATCACCCTGCGCTTTACCTCAGTGCCGAATCCCTCGCCCCGCACCCTCGAGAAGGTGTCGTGCCAGTTGGTGTCCTTTGTGCGAAGCCCATATCTCAGACCATCGAAGCGGGCGAGGTTGGACGATGCCTCACTCATGGCGATTATGTAATAGGCGGGCAGGGCATACGGGACATGGGGAAGGCTCACCTCTCTGTGCTCCACCCCTGCATCCTCGAGCGCATGCACCATCTCCCATGCAGCTCTTTCCACATCCTCGTCGAGACCCTCTGGATAGAACTCCCTTGGAATCCCCACCACCATCCCCCTGACGTCCTCTTTCAGGTTGGGAACAATGGGTTTTGCCTCAACAGAGGTGGAGTCCCTTTTGTCTCGACCCGCTATCACATCAAACAGCACTGCCACATCCTCCACGCTCGATGCCATTGGACCAATCTGCTCCAGTGAGTTGGCATACGCCACCAGCCCGTATCTCGATACCGCTCCGTACGTGGGCTTTAGACCCACGCACCCGCAAAACGCCGCGGGACAGCGTATGGAGCCCCCGGTATCGCTTCCAAGGGCGATGGGCACCTCACCCGCTGCCACGGCTGCGGCACTTCCCCCAGAGGAGCCACCTGCAACACGGGAGTGGTCGTGCGGGTTTTTGCATGGTCCTATGAAGCTGTTTTCGCACGTGGACCCCATCCCAAATTCGTCCATGTTGGTCTTACCCACGATGATGGCACCCGCCTCATACAACCTCTGAACAACGGTGGCATCGAACGGTGGCACATACCCCTCGAGAATCTTGGAAGCACACGTGGTGGGTATGCCCCGTGTGGAGATGTTGTCCTTTACTGCCACGGGCACGCCAAAAAGCGGTTTTTCCCTCCACAACTTCTCGTTTTCATCGAGCCTCTCTGCCCTCGCAGTTGCCTGCTCTTTGGAGATGGTGATGAAGTCGTTTAGCTTCCCCCCTTCGAGCCCCTCGACACACCTGCCGACTGCCTCCACACACCCCTCATCTTCTGCGAGTTTTCTTGCCTCGGATATACTCATTCGCCCACCTCACACGATTCTTGGAGCCCTGAAGTACCCGTTCTCGCTTCTTGGGGCGTTTGCGAGCACTTCTTCCTGTGAGAGTGAGGGCTCCACCTCATCCTTTCTGAACACGTTCTCTATGTTCAGCACGTGATATGTGGGCTCCACATCCTCGGTGTCCACCTCGTCCAGCTTGTCAAAGTAGCCCAGCACCGTGTTTAGCTGCTGGGTGAAGAGCTGCTTCTCGTCCTCGGCAAGCGCAATCCTACACAGCCAGCAGATGTGCTCTAGGTCTTCCTGGGTTATCAACGCCACAATCCCCCATACAGCCGGAGATGTGTAGAGGGCGTTTCGATTTAAGCCTTGTGCATCGCAGCTGACATGCTGTGGGTGCATGGCTCATGGAACAATCAGCTTGATGTACTCCATTTTTCCGGTTGTCTGGAACATCTCCACCAATCTTTTTATCCTGCGGGCATCACCGCTCAGGATGAGTATCTCAAGACACTTGTCCTCCCTTAGGTGGTGGTGCACATGGGTGCTTACCACCTCCTCGAACTGATGCTTTATCTCTGTGACGGTGTCTTCCACATTCTGGGCGTGCACCAGCAGCAGGATTGAGCTGATGTCGCCAGTGAGCCTTTCCCTCTCCCTGCTGTCTGCCATGAGCATTCGTATCCCCGCCCTGATAACCTCCGACCTTCCAGAAAAGCCAAGCTCCCTTTGTATCCTGTCTATCCCATCGAGGAGTTCCTCACTCATCGATATGCTGATGATTTTTGACATGGCGGGCACCTATTTAATAGTTAACTTATAAAGATTATCATAAAAACTATTAACAAAACTTTTAAATATTATTAATCATTAGCCCGTACAGGGAGGTAGCAGAGTTGAGCGGAAGGGTGCTGTTGGGTAGGGTGCTGACACTGCTTTTGGTGCTGGCCTTGGCAGCGGGCACGCTTGGGTGCACACAGCCACAGCCGGAGGATACGGGCAGGATACAGGTGGTGGCATCCATCATGCCCCTCGGTGACTTTGCGAAGCAGGTGGGGCAAGAGAGGGTGGAGGTCCATGTGCTCCTCCCCTCTGGTGCCAGTCCTCATTCGTGGGAGCCCACGCCACGCGACCTTCAGTGGTTCTCACGGGCTGACCTCTTCATAGAGAATGGAGGGGGGCTTGAGTTCTGGGCCGAGAAGGTGGTTCTCTCTGCGGCACCTGAAGGACTGCGGGTGATAAATGCCTCGGAGGGAATACACATGGTGGCGAGTGAGCATGAGGAGGATGCCCACCACGTGAACGATGTCCACCACGTGAACCCCCACGTGTGGCTCGACCCATTGCTCGCCAAGAGACAGGTGGAGAATATACGGGACGCCCTCATAGCCATCGACCCAGAAAACGCCACCTATTATACGCAGAACGCACGGGAGTATCTGGATGAGCTCGATGCCCTCCACTACGCCTATGTGGAAGAGACTTCCAAGTTCAAAACCCGCACGTTCATAACGTTCCATCCAGCATGGACGTACATGTGCATGCGATACAACCTCACCCAGATTCCCATAGAGGAGTCGCCTGGAAAGGAGCCGAGCCCTGCATATATTGCCAGCATCATAAAGATGGCAGAAGAGCACAATGCAGGTGCGGTGTTCGCAGAGCCCCAGTTCAATCCGCAGAGTGCACACATCATCGCAGAGGAGACAGGGCTCAAGGTGCTCTATCTCGACCCCCTCGGCGATGTGAGCAATCCAGAGAGGAACACCTACATCAAGCTGATGAGGTATAACCTCGCCCAGCTCTCAGAAGGGTTAAAATAGCCCCATCCCCTCCTATTGCACGATGAGAGTAGTCGAGCTCGTGGGCGTGTATGTGAGATATGGTGACCGTGTGGTGCTCGAGGATGTGAACCTCGTCATAAATAAGGGGGACTTTCTTGGGCTGATAGGTCCCAACGGTGGCGGAAAGACAACGCTGCTCAAGGTAATCCTCGGCTTCATAAAGCCATGCAGAGGGACTGTTAGGGTGTTTGGTGTGCCCGTGGAGGAGCTGGATGGGCAACGGGGACGGATTGGGTATGTTCCCCAGCACACCGATTTCGACCCGAGATTTCCCATCACGGTTGAGGACGTCGTGCTCATGGGAAGGCTCAACAGAACTGTACCCTTCTACAGGCCCAGCAGGGAGGACAGGAGAGCAGCGCTCGATGCCCTCGAGATGATGGGTGTGGCAGACCTCAGGGACAGGCAGATTGGACAGCTTTCTGGAGGTCAGCTCCAGAGGGTGCTAATTGCAAGGGCACTCGTCTCCCGCCCAGAGCTGCTCTTGCTCGATGAGCCCACCACGGGAGTGGACATCCAGTCGAGGGACGTGCTGCTCGAGCTGATAGATGAACTCAGAGCCAAGGGCACCACAGTCGTGATGGCATCCCATGATGTGGGGGTGATATCCTCCAAGGTGAGCAGGCTGGTGTGTGTGAACAGGAGGGTGCACGTGCACGACGAGCCATACGAGGCGATAGCTGAGGGGCATCTCAAGAGCGTGTATGGGTGTGAGGTCGAGCTGCTCATGCATGGCAAGGTGCCCCACAGAAAGCAGGACTCACACTGGGTGGTGGGGGAGCACGATGATTGAGGTGCTTGGCTACACCTTCATGCAGCGAGCCCTCATAGCTGGGCTGCTGGTGGCAGTGCTGTGCTCGGCAGTGGGGATGTTCGTGGTGCTAAAGAGGCTGGCTTTTATAGGAGTGGGGGTGTCTCATGCCTCGTTTGGAGGTGTGGCGATTGGCTTTTTTCTTGGCATCGATCCCCTCCTCTCGGCGCTCGTGTTCTCCACTGGGATGGCGGTGCTCATAGGATGGATGAGCAGGACTGGCAGGATGTCCGAGGACTCTGCAATTGGCATAATGTTCTCGGTCTCGATGGCTCTTGGCGTGCTGCTCGTGGGGCTCACCACAGGATACACAGTGGATCTCTTTGGCTATCTGTTTGGCAACATACTCTCGGTGACCTCTGAAGACCTGCTCTACACGCTGGCGCTCTCTGCCATCGTGCTGGGATGCGTGGGGGCGTTCTATCACCAGCTTGTGTACCTATCCTTTGACGAAGAGGGCGCAAGGGCATCTGGCGTTCCAGTGGGAGCACTGTACTACATGCTCCTCGTGCTCATCGCCCTCACAGTGGTGGTGGCTATAAAGGTGGTGGGCATAGTGCTCGTATCTGCCCTGCTCATAATTCCAGCCGCAAGCTCGCTTCAGGTGCTGGGAAGGCTCAGGAGCTGCATGATCGCCGCCACCGGGCTTGGCATATTCTCAGTGCTCTCTGGGCTGGTGGGCTCTTACTATTTCGACCTTGCCACCGGGGGCACGATTGTGCTCGTGTGCGGCTTGCTGTTTGCCCTCAGCTTTGCCATTGGGAGGATGCGGTAGGATGCTGGTGGCTGGGGTGGACGAGGCTGGAAAGGGTCCAGTGCTGGGGCCCCTCGTGGTGGCGTGCGTGGTGATGGATGAGCACGCTCTGCACGAGCTCGAGCGGCTGGGGGTGAGGGACTCAAAGCGCCTTTCAGCCAGAAGGCGTGCACGGCTTGCGGATAGAATAAAAGAGATGGCGGATGTGCACATACTCGCCCTTTCACCGAGGGAGATAGACGCCATGCGGGAGCGCACCACCATGAACTGGGTGATGGTGCACTGCTTTTCCGATGTGCTCGCCCGCGCACGCGCAGATGTGGCGTATGTGGATGCGGCGGACGTGAGTGAGGAGAGGTTCGCAGAAAGGATAATGCACTGCCTACTGGAGAGGGGCTGCCCCACGAGGGTGGTCGCCCTCCACAGGGCTGATGTGCACATTCCCGTGGTGTCAGCAGCATCGATAGTGGCCAAGGTGCATAGAGACACCGCCATAGATGAGCTTGCGCGCACCTATGGCAAGATAGGCTCTGGCTATCCCTCTGACCCCAGCACGATATCCTTCCTTCGTGATTGGATAGCCGAGCACCACACCCTTCCGGCGTGTGCACGTGCCTCGTGGAGCACGTGCGCTCGGCTGCTGAAGGAAACTCGCTTTAGAGCACGTGGGGAATGAAGTACTTCTTCACCACTGTGCCGCACTTGGAGCACGAGATGAGCCACCAGTCCTTCATCTCCTCCTTCTCAAAGTTCTCAAACAGGGAGGCTCCGCAGTTTGGACACTTGTAGTAGTCGCTAAAGTATTTGCGGTAGAAGGGCTCGTTGTCTTTGAGGAACCGTAGCACCTGAAGGGAGCGCTCAAAGAACTTTCGCCTGTGCTCCTCTTTCTCCTTTGCCAGTCTGTCAATAACGCGCCTCTTCATGGTGCTCACATGGCTTTCAGCCTTCTGGGTGATTTTCTCGTGGTCGGATACATACTGTATATTTTTTATGATGTAGTCCACATACTCCTTTTCAGGATAGGGCGGTCGTCTTGCGATTACCCTCACGAAGTACTCCATCATTATATCCTCGAGGATGTCTCCACAGGCAGTGCATATCCTGTAGCCCGTGAAGTGGTCCTGATCGAGTTCCTCCCCGCAGATGCAGCAAAGCTCACCCTTCTCGACGATGGTATCACTCCTCACTCACAACTCTTGGCTCTCTTGCGTTCCTCGTGAACATCACGGGAAAGATGTTCAGCACACCAAGGAGGTCACCCTTCCTTACCTCTCCATCGCTGAGGGCGAGGGCAATCACGTACCTCACAGTTCTCTGAGCCTCCACGGGCTTGGGAGCGCACCTTCCTTCGTGCACCCTGAGGGCGGTAACTATTGGGTGCTGGTTGAATGCACACGGAAGGGCAATCGTGTGAGAGTGGAGGGTTAGGGGGCGTATTCTGATATTGACACACTCACCTTTCTTCACATCCAGGTCTTCGTCGGCAATCATCATCTCCCACTTGGCTCTCGTTCCAACTGTGAACTCGTATGGGGCTGCCTCGACTGTGATGGGCACACACTTACCGTCTTTCGTTGTTATTCTCAGGTTAACTCTCTCGAACTCCTCTCCCTCTGACATGCTTTTACCCCTCAGCTTTCCAACCTGCGGATGATATTCGGTAGGCTCTCCATAGCACCTTTTTAGTATTTACCCTTTCCCTCTAAACAGTGAAGATGGTAGAACATGGAGCTCAACTGCCATGGTGGGGATTAAGGGCATCGAAAAATGCGGGAGGCAGGATTCGAACCTGCGAACTCCTACGAGACAAGGCCCTGAACCTTGCGCCTTTGACCTGACTGGGCAACTCCCGCGAGCACTCCCACATCTACAGGCACTTATATAAGATTTTCTCAGCCGATGTACACTACCCTCACGTCTCCATCGACCACCCTGAGCTCGCTCCTCACCAGCCGCTCACTCACGACGAGCACCTTCTTTTTTGCCATTCGCTCCCATGCCGTGAGCATGAAATATCCCACAATGCCCCCACTCAAAAATCCAAGGGCGAGCAGCACGCTTGGGCCCAAGAAAAGGAGTTCCACCAGCATGGTCAGCACACCCCCCAAGGGGGTGAGGGGGTGGGTGTGTACCACATTTCTGTTCTGAAAGAGCGCGATGTGGTATCCACAGACAATGGCCACATACATCGAGCCCAGCCCAAACCCCAGCACCGTCCTCCTTAGGGCATCCACGATGTCCAGCGAGATTGCCCAATAGCCAATGACGAGGGCAAAGGAGGTGAGCATGAGGGCCACACACCCCACCACGAGGTACCTGAACCTGTACTCCCCTATGCTCGCCCTTGTGGATACAATGCGCTCACTCATATCGCAGTGCCTCCACGGGGCTCATCCTCGCTGCCTTTATGGCTGGATATACTCCGGCCATCATCCCCACGAGCAGCGACACGCCCAGACCGATTGCATACCACTCGTACACGAACACGTGAGGGATGTGAAGAATACTCTGTGCGAAATAGGAGCCCGCCTGCCCCAGCACCACACCGAACACACCACCGACCAGTGCCAGCATCGCCGACTCGGTGAGAAATGTGACCACCACATCGAACCTCGTGGCACCCACCGCCTTCATGACTCCAATCTCTCGCGTGCGCTCTGTGACGGACACGAGCATGATGTTCATTATGCCTATCGAGCCCACGAGCAGCGAAATCAGGGCCACGGCCGTGAGCAGACCACCTATGGTTCCGGATATCTGGTTGAATATCTCGAGGATGTCGAGCTGGGTGAAGATGGAGTAGGGCTTTACATCCTCGTCCTCTATCTCTCTTGAGGACAGCCCCACCGAGCGTCCGACCCTTCTGTCCACCTCGTCGCTCACGTCCTCCAGTCCTTCAAGCGAGCTTGCAGATGCGAAGATGATGTCGTAGTCATCCTCGTTCAGCATGGAGTTCATGGTCTCGATGGGAATGAACACAATCCTATTCGGATTCATTCCTCCAAGCTCTGCTGGCAGCTTGTCTGCTATTCCCTTTACCACAAAGCGCTGCGTAGCCTTTTGTCCATCCCTTCTCGTTAGGGTTATCTCTATGGGGTTTCTGGTGGAGAGCTTCCTCGAGAACACCTCATTTGCCACTTCATATCCCAGAAAAGCGGCATTGCTGTCTGTGTCCTTGAGAAAGTTTCCCTCCAGCACCTTGAAGTTTGCCACCTGTGCATAGTCGCCCTTGACACCATACACCTCTATCCTCTTGGTTTGGTGGGCATAGGTCACGCTTGCCACCCTCGTCTTGAGTGGGGTCGCGCCCACCACGCCCGGGATTCCCTTTACCACATCCACCTCTCTATCTCCAAACAGGTTGGGCTCCTGCGATGAGACGAATATGAAGTTTGAGCCAATCAGGCCAATCTGTTCGTTGAAGTATGCGGCAAACCCAGCCCCTATCGAGGCGTTGGCAATCACTGCAGCAATTCCAATCATGATGCCGAGCATGGTAAGCCCGCTTCTCAGCTTGCTGCTTGCAATCGCCTGCACAGCCATCCTGAGCTCTTGCACTACATCCACCGTCAGCTACCTCCCACGCCCCGAGGGATGTGTTCTGAGTTTACTCTATCACGAGGTCTCCAGTTCCTGTATCGATTACCTCGAGTACTCTTCTTGCCTCCTCTGAACCAATTCCCTCGAGATTTTGCAGCTCCCATCTCACGCGGTTGAGTGCCACTCCCTCACGATAGCGCATCCCGGCCGAAAAGGTGATGATCGCGTACACTTCCTCGAGTTCGAAGTTCCTTGCAGCCTTCTTTTGAAGTTCGAGCAGCTCCTCGTCGGTTAGCTCCACTTTCATCTTTCCTCGTCTGAATGTGTATGACATGGGCAAACGCCTCAGAAGGCATTTTTGGTGTTTTTCTCCTTTAAGCCTTTCCTGAGCTGATTACCCTGAGAACTGCTGCTTACCAGTGCGAGCAGCTCGAGCCATTGGCGTAGAACTCGCTGGCGATGGACTGGAGGTTGGACTGGAGGTCAGATACCATCCCACAGAAGAGGGCAGAAGAGGAGAGAGGTAGAGGAGGAGAGAGCTTGGAAGGGCGCTTGCGCAGAGTGTGAAGGGCTAATACTCCCCATCGAGCCTCATCCTCTCCACCATGAGCCGTGGTCTGCTCACTGGTCGCTCCTCCTCCACCTCTTCGATGGTGTCCATCTCACAGTTCATGACCCCATCGTGCAGCACAATCACGTAGTCAGCGGTGTTGCGAAGGGCACTCGAAAACCCGGGCTCGGCTCCAAACACGATGGTCTCCTGCCCCCATTCGTTTGCCTTTGCGAGCAGGGGCATGAAGTCGGCATCCCTCGTGACGAGGGCGAGTGTGTCGATGTGGGGGTTGTGCACGACTTCCATGCCCTCCACTGCGAGGTACACGTCTACATCACCAGGGCAAATCACTGCGTCGAATCCCTGATTTACCACTGCCTCCACGAGCTTTTCCGAGGCATACTGGTTGAGGAACACCTTTCGAATCTTTATGTCTCCGTGCTCCTTGAGCACTTCCCGTATCTCCTTGAGGTTTGTCTGAAACTCCTTTCTGAGCATGTTGGGGCCATCAACGAGGAGCGCTATCTTTCTTCTCCTTCCCTTTTTTGTCCCCAGATACTCCCTGATGGAGAGCACCCCTTTAAGGGTCTCTTTTGTGAGTCTTATGCTCTCATCTCCTTATCACATCGAGCACTCAAACTGTATTAAGCTGATAGTTCATCCCTAATATTATTTAAATGCATCGAACTTTGCTACTGGATAGAATATCGCTTCCTGTCCTTGAGCTCCTGCTGTTTGGCGGCATTCCACCCGCTGACGTCCTGAATATAGCCAGTTATTCGGGAGAGCTGAAGCACATGGTGGTTGCCACAGCCCGGACAGTAGGCGTTGCCACACACGGGACACCAATCGACCTTTCCCACTCTACCATAGCACTGTCCACTCTCCACAGAGAAGCGGTGCACCGGGCACTGCTCTGGCTCGATGCCCTCATAGGACACGCCCTTTCTCTTTGCCTCCTCTATTGTCTTTTCTATGAACTCACCAAGCTCCATGCACTTCTCTTTTCTCTCATGGTATATATCTTCTTTTTGCTGCTTACAACGTAAGCAGCAGTTGAAGAGCAATCAACTGAGCTAAGATATATAATCATGTGATAAATGATACACTTTTGAGTATTGAGTCATATCTTCGATGGATGTGGAGGTAGAGGTTTGCGAGATAAGAAGGTAGAGGTTTCCGATTGTGATGCCGCTGCTCTCGAGAGTGCAGCAGGGTCGCTCTCCAGCGTTGTGGAGGTTGGGAGCGTGTGCATGGCAGAGCCCGCCTTTTCAGACCTTTTGAGATGCGAGTACAGCCTGACGCTGGCCAGCAGGGGAAAGCCCAAGCTCGCCCTCGTGGATGACCGCAACGTGCTGGGGATGGTGCTGGAGGTCGAGGGAGCACACGTACTATTGACTCCGGTGCTTGCCAGATGCTCCAAGGCTGGCAAGAGGCTGCGCACATTGGTGGAAAAAATGGCACCCTCGTGCGAGCGTGTGCACATCACCAGATGGGAGCTAATACATGCGATAGCAGAGTATTACTCCATCGTGCTTATGCACTCTTTGCCCCATGAGCCCTCTTCTCTTTTTGGCTACCCTCCTGAGAGGGCGGAGGGCATTCGGAAGGTCGTGGAGGGGCTCGACATCTCTGGAAGGGTGCTCGAGGTGGGCTGTGGGTATGGTATGTCCACCCACGCCCTCAGAAGCTGTGGGGTGGAGCCCTTTGCAATCGACAACGATGCATCTCTTGTGTGTGAGGGCCTCGTGAGGGGGGCCCTGCGTCCAGAGCGCACTGCCGTGCTGGATGCAAGGTGGCTCTCCTGCTGCTTTGAGCCCCGTGAGTTTGATTGGGTGGTGGGGCTCATGCTGGGGACGATAGCGCCCTTCACTCAGCCTCTGTGGCGCACGATTATTCTCGAGAGTGTGGGGATGGCGAGCGAGGGTGTGGTGTTCTCTGTAAAGGAGAAGGAGGAGGTCGAGTTCATAAGAGATGTGTGCGTCTCGGCAGGTCTTAAAGGAGAGGTCATCGACCGCCGCACGGATGGGCTGTATGACCAGTGGTGGTATGTGGGGCATCCGATACAAACATTTTTATAACAGGACGGAAGAGTATGAGCACTCGTTCTTTGGAAGGATACGAAAATGGAACCAGACGTAGAGTATGTTAAAATAGCCGACCTCACCCCCGAGGCGAGGAAGGTCAACCTTTTGGTGAAGGTAATCGGTGTCGAGGAGCCACGAGACATCGAGACGAGGTATGGAAGCAAGCATCTTGCAGAGGCCACTATAGCCGATGATTCCGGCTCGCTCATCATGACCCTCTGGGAGGAGCAGGTGGGCACGGTCGAGAAGGGAGACGTGCTGCAGATCGAGAACGCCTACATATCCCTCGTGAGGGGGACCATGAGGCTCAACCTCGGAAGGTATGGAAAAATAAACAAGCTCGATGAGGAGCTTGAGGATGTGAGCACAGAGCCCAACATGAGCTTCAAGGTGTACGAGGGGCGCTCCAGACCTCCACGGTCTGGAGGGTCAAGAGGCGGGTCAAGAGGCGGCAGCCACACCCGAGGCGGAGAGAGAGGAAGCAGAGGAGGAAGATTTGGCAAGTGGGTGTGAACCCCTTGCCGTCCACAACATCTTAATTTCTTAAGCCCCAACACCCATGTATGGATGCTAAGCCTACATACATGAAGATACGGCTGAGTGGTGGTGAGGCACACTGCTACCTCATCCCAATCGAGCCAGCTCCCCTCATAGTGATAGCAGCCCGCAGGGGGTTTGTGATGTGTGGCTACCTCGATATGAGGGCGGTGGAGGAGATGGGGGTTGCTGCGGCCAAGGTGAGGGGTGTTCATAGCTTCAACGATGTGCTAAATGCACAGATAGTGGAGGCCACCTCCTGTGCACGGCAGATGGGCGTGAGCGTCGGGATGAGGGGAAAGGATGCCCTCGAGAGGATGTGTTGATGAGCACGCCAAGGGAGCTCCTCAACAGAATCAAGTGGTCTGTCTCTCCAAGCCTCGAGGATGTGCTGGTGTATTATGTTGACAGGGGTGCTCCCTCTGATGTGGGCTGTGTGCAGGGTGAGGTAATCGAGAAACTGGAACGGGGGCTTTTTGTGCTAAAGGGCGGCACCCACATCCCCTACCATCGCATATTCAGAATAGAGCACAGGGGAACACCCATCTACTACAGAGAGGACAAGGACCCCAGAGCTAAACCACCTCGTTCCTGAGGATGCCCACACCTTCTATGTCGACCTCGACGACGTCTCCCCTCTGCAGCTCTCCCACTCCGGCTGGTGTGCCCGTCATGATTACATCACCGCTCTCCAGTGTCATCACCTTTGATATGAACTCCACGAGGAAGAACACGTCGAATATCATGTTCTTGGTGCTCCCATCCTGAACGGTGGTGCCATTCACCCTGCAGCGTACTTTGAGTTCTGGAGGCCCCTCGATGGGCTGTATGAACGGCCCAATGGGTGCGAAGGTATCAAAGCCCTTGGCCCTCGTCCACTGCCCATCTCTTCGCTGCAGGTCCCGTGCGGTTACGTCGTTTACGCAGGTGTACCCCATTATCACCTCGGGACATTGGCTCTTGTCGATGTTTTTGCACCGCTTTCCGATAACGATTCCCAGCTCTGCCTCGTAGTTTAGTTCTGATGTCTCCTTGGGATACACTATCTTTTCTTCGTGGGCAATTATTGCGCTGGGTGGTTTTAAGAACAGTATGGGCTCCACTGGCGGCTCCATGTCCAGCTCCATCGCATGGTCATAGTAGTTGAGTCCCACCCCCACGATTTTTGAGGGTGTGCAGGGTGGCAGAATCTTGGAGTCTGATAGAGGAATGCTCTCTCCGTACTCCATCGAGCCCACAAAGAGCTCATCGCCCACCACTTCTCCAGTGTACACCTCTCCTGCGTACTCCACCCTAGCTATCATACAACCACCTTGCGTCCTGCACCATCCCTTTTGTAGTGTCCAAACTCAGGGCCATCGAGCACCTCACCAGAGAACACGGGCCCCTCTTTACACACCCTGAGCCCCAGTGGGTCTATACAGCACGCCCCGCACACACCAATACCGCACTTGAAGTAGCGGTGCAAACTGAACTCGACCCTCGAGAGCACGCCGGCGCGTTTGCACAGGGAGTGCACCTTTGCCATCATCCCCTCTGGACCGCAGCAGTATATCCTCTCGAACTGCTCAAGCTCCACATTCCTTAGCGCATCCACCACCGTGCCACTAATCCCACAGGAGCCATCGTCGGTAGCCACCACGGGCTCACATCCATCGAGCTCTTCGAGCAGTATCAGCTCCTCCCTTCGTCTTGCGCCCACGCACACAGTGGGGTTGCATCCATTCTCCACAAGACGAGTGTACAGATAGGCGAGGGGTGCAATGCCCAGCCCTCCCGCAATCAGCAGGGCATTTCTCTTTGCAAGGGTGAAGCCGTTGCCATAGTACCCTCTGATTCCCAGCCCGTCTCCTCTGTGCATATCACACAGCGCCCTCGTGGCAGTGCCCACCTGCTGAACGGTGATGCCCAGCCTGCCCTGCTCAAAGTGGGAGACCGCCATGGGCACTTCATCTGTGCCCCTCACCCACACCATCACGAACTGTCCTGGGTGTGGTATGCCCTCTGGTGTTGGTTCTAAGAACAGCGTGCTTATGTGGGGTGTATGTCTGACAGTCTCGACGACCTCGCAGTTCAGTGGCCTCATGAGTGTTCCCGTGCCCAATGCCGAAGGTAGCTTGGGGACGAAGGTATTAAACCTTTTGAGCCTTGTCGTGCGTGCTTTGCACCCGCTTTCCATGCTCGCTGGGTATTATCTGGAGCTTTGCATCCTCGAACTTTCGCTCTATGGCGTTGGGAAACAGCCTATCGAGCACAACTGCGAGCGCTGCCACCTCGGAGTGGGGCTGATTGCCCACTGCCACGTTGTAGTCTGCAAGCTCGTACACGTCCCTTGGCACCTTCTCAGCCCCCACGACGAGCATCACATCCCTATCCTGCTGCTTGAGCTGTGGGGCGACCTCGGATATGCTCCTGCCATACATCGTGAGGTGGCACACCACCCCTCCAGCTTCCTTCCACTCCTCTATTGCCCTCCTCCAGCTCACGCCCTCCTTCACATAGAAGCTTCCTCCCCACCTCTCCACCACGTCCGATACCGTGCGCACCACCTCCTCGTCCTTTGCGGAGAGCAGCACACCCTCCGCACCAAGCGCCCTTGCCGCAAGGCACAGGTGGGTGGTTATGCGAAAGTCCCTCCATTCCCTGTGTCCTATTCTTAGCACAACTGCTTTCATATCATCTCTCCATCACTTTTTTGCACGCCCTGTCGTAGATTACATCCATATTTGGTTATTATGTCTTGTCCCTGTACCTCCTCTGAGCGAGCGATTCCGAGCTGTGCCTCCACTGATTTTAGTCCACCTCTGATTCCTATCAGTCTGGTAGGATACAGCAGGTCAGCGTGCATGCACTGCATCTCAAGCTCTGGCATCTCAGAGAGCAGGAACGGCACATCGAATCTCCTGCCATTGAACGTGAGCAGCAGCCTGCGCCCCTCACGAACTGGCGCACCCTTTGAACTCTTCATATGCTCTCCAGTGCTCCCTTGGGGGAAGCATTCTTGCAAAGTAGCTGGCGTCCAGCGTCCTTAGTGCCTGCCTCGATTCTGTGAGGCCGATAGAGAATCTATCTTCAATATCGTTCCAGCTCGCAACTACATGGGGCAGATGCAAGAACGTCCTTTTGAGCAAGCGTATCACTTGGAATTTTGCGGGAAAGCTATTTAATCTTTTGAGGGGTGGAAACCATCCGTGAGCATCCCCAGAATACTGATATCGGCGGACAGAAGCTCGGCAGGAAAGACCACGATAGCCATGGGTCTGGGCTCTCTGCTGCACAAGAGGGGCATCAGGGTTCAGCCCTTTAAGGTGGCGCTGGACTACATAGACTCCTCCTATCACACCGAGCTCACTGGAAGGCCGTGTCGAAACCTCGATGGGTTTCTGATGTCTGAGGACACCATTCTTGAGAGCTTCTCACGTGGGGTGAAGGGGGCAGAGCTCGCCCTCATAGAGGGTGTGCGGGGGCTGTACGAGGGGCTGGAGGCAACGAGCGATGTGGGTAGCACTGCCCAGATCGCAAAGCTGCTCAGGTGTCCCGTGGTGCTCGTGATCAATGCCCGCAGCATCACTCGCTCCGCTGCCGCCATCGTGCGGGGTTATCAGGAGTTTGACAGAAAAGTGAACATCCGTGGCGTGATACTGAACCAGATAGGAAGCCAGGCACATGCACAGAAGACCATAGAGGCGATAGAGACCTACACCGATGTGAAGGTGCTGGGTGCAATTCCAAGAAGCAGCGAGATGAGACTCGTCATGAGGCATCTCGGGCTCGTGCCAGCCATCGAGGGCAAGCTCACCGACAGGAAGCAGTTTGAGCGCAGGGTGAGCACGATAGAGCGCATGCTCAGCGAGCACGTGGACATCGATGCCCTTGTAAAAATCGCCCGCGAGGCACCACCGCTGAAGCTTCCACCAGTCCCAGAGCAGGGGGAGTCCCCCTCTGATGTGAGGGTGGGGGTGGCAATGGACGAGGCATTCAACTTCTACTATCCCGAGAACATTGAGAGCCTTCAGCAGGCGGGTGCGCAGGTGGTACCATTCTCTCCAGTTGGGGATTCCCACCTGCCCGATGTGGATGGTCTCTACATAGGAGGGGGCTACCCAGAGCTGTTTGCCGAGGAGCTATCCAGCAACTGGGGGATGAGGCAGGACATACTGGAAGCGTCCAGGGGTGGAATGCCCATCTTTGCCGAGTGTGGCGGGCTGCTGTATCTTGCCCGCTCCATCAGCATAGATGTGGATGGCTTTCTGGCATCTCTCGAGGGCAAGAGGGTAGAGCAGCACGGGGAGACCTATGAGATGGTGGGGGTGGTGCCCGCACACGCCACGATGGGCGAAAGACATGTGGTCAGGTACACGGCGGGCACCCTCACGAGAGACACACCCATAGGCGCTGCTGGTACGCATCTAAAGGGGCACGAGTTTCACCACTCCCATCTGGAGGGGCTTCCCCAAGATGCTCCCCTCGTGCTCTCACTCTCGAGGGGAGAGGGGATAGATGGCAGCAGGGATGGCTTTCTCTCAGGGCAGACGCTTGCCCAGTACTGTCACATCCACGCCCTCTCATACAGGGGCTTCGCACCCTCATTCGTGAGGGCGTGCAAAAGCTTTAAGATAGGATGAGCACCTTTTCAATCCCACCTTAGTCTGATTTCAACTTGCCTCCAGCCTCCTTGTTATTTATTCGATTAACCGAACGTGATCCTTGGAATTTGGTCCTCCTTCATGCTCCACTCCATGGTCCAGAAGAAGGCCTCGCCTTTGGCTATCCTGAAAACGGCAAGCAGGGGGTCATCTGGGCCTTTTATTCCCATCTGCTTGAGGAAACTCCTTTCCTCAAGGCACCTTCTCTTCAGTTCCAAATCGTCTAAAAACTCCACAGTCCCGCTTACCCTTAGCATCTTCCCTTCCTGAGGATCCCAGAAGCATACCTCCACCTTGGGGTTCTTCTTCAATTGCCTGTAGAGGGCCTTTACCGTTTGGGTCTGAAAGTAAAAGCCGGTCTGGTCGGCAAACCACATCTCTAAGGCCCTTACCCGAGGCTGGTCTCCGTCCACGGTGGCAAGATAACTGGTCTTAACCCGATTGGCGAATTCTATACAATCCTTGAACTCCATCTCCTCCCTCCTTTTAGTTTTCTTTCAATCCTACGTGGTCTGATTTTAGTAAACATAGCAGAAAAGATATATAAGCGTTTCTACTAACTTTCAATCCCACCTTAGCCTGATTTCAACAGCAATGAGCCATCAGATGAGCAGCCCCCGAGGAGAAAGGGATGCCCGCATATGATGAGGTGCTGCTTTTGGCAGTGCTCGCCATCCCCGCATGCCTCCGCAAGTATTTATAATCTGGGAGCCAATGCGGATTGTATGATGGACCTCAAGAATTACATATTCTCTGCCGTGATGGTGGTCTCTGCCTTTGTGCTGACCCACACGTGGCTCACGAGGTTCGGCCCCTCGGATAGCGTGATCGTGGTCTCTGCAATGCTCATGGTGGGAGCGCTTGCGGGCATGATACTCAGCATAGAGATGAGACTCAGAAGGATGGAGCAGGACATGGAAAAGAGGCACAGCTCCATGAAGTTCGCGCTGGACTCGATTGAGGAGAGCCTCTCTACCCAGATGGTCAAGATGGTGGAGAGAACGAACCAGGCAATGGAGGAGCTGTCAAAGCGCGTGTATCGGTGAGTTGAAATAGGGAGCATGCATGGGGTGATACGATGAACACAAGACTCGCCTCGTATTTCATGGTGGCCATCATGGTGATATCCACGCTGTGGGTCATTGGCATAGGTCTGCTGGACAGCAGCAAGGGACCCGTGGACACTCAGCCCACGCCCACAGAAGAGGGTACGTTCAATGTACCTGGAAGGCTCGTTTATGCTTCTTTTGACTCCTTAGAGCACTGTCTCAACATCACGCCCTCTGGGGTGGTGCGTGCGGTGTTCCTCGATCCCAGCAGGGCAGAGGGTACGCCTCTTGGCACATACCTCTCCACACAGCTTTCCCAGCTCTATCCCTATCCTCTGTATTTCTCAAATGTGCAGAGGGCATACATCGCCCAGTATGGGAACGGCTCGAGCCTCGAGATGCACTACATCCGTCCAAAGACGTTCAGCTTCAACTACCTCAATGCGAGCACCTACAAGAGGTACACCGTGATAGAGCGCATCAACCCGGCTGGCTACACGGTGCTCGGAGACCCCATCGTGTACTCGCCTGAGAGGGAGCTGGTGAATGCCACGATAGACAGGCTAAGCGACCACAACGATACCGCACTCGGGCAGTACGCTGAGCTCTTTGAGGTCACGTGGGATACGGCGCAGGATGCGATGCAGGTGGTGGGCGTAGCTCCAGATGGCACCATCTACTACATGGGGCTGCATCCAAACGGCACACTCTCAGAGAGGTGGACATTCTATCTCGAGCCATCCGAGAGCCTCCTTGACTCGCTCACCTCCCGTGTGCAGAGCGGGATGGCGAGCGGCAACTTCACGGTGTACACGATGGAGAGTACTCAGCTCGAGGGAAGGGATGTGGTTGTGGTGAGCATAGATGCGGTGGACCCTGAGCTGCTGCTCACTGAACCCCTGGTGTGAGGTGGGAGCATGAGAGATGTGAGAAGCATGTCCAAGGAGCAGTGTGAGGCGTGGATGAGGGAGCTGGAGGAGAGCGGAGCCATACGGGACATCACCGAAGACCACAGGCTCAGGCTCGCAGCCCTTCAGAACCCGGCAAGAAGGAGAATACTCGAGGCATTGAGGGACAGACCAATGGGGCTCGAGGAGCTATCCCAACGCCTCAACATACCCTCCACGCAGCTCAGGTTCCATATCGAGATGCTAAGGAGCGCACTCTATGTGGAGCTCGAGGGGGATGTGGTGGACCTCACTCCGAGGGGGGTGCACTACATCAGGTATCGGTGAGTGTGTATGCTCGACCTTGTGATAAGGGGTGCCAAGGTGTTCTGTGAGGGCGAGCTGCGCGAGCTGGAGATAGCGGTGAGGGATGGGAAGATAGTAAAGCTCGCAAGAGCAGTGCCCCACGAGCAGGCGGAGGTGGAGGTGAATGCAAGGGGGCTTGTGGCACTTCCAGGTGGCATAGATGTGCACGTGCACTTCAGAGACCCCGGACACACCCACAAGGAGAGCTGGTACACGGGCTCGTGTGCTGCTGCCGCAGGGGGCATCACCACCGTGATAGACCAGCCCAACACCACACCCCCCACCGTCGATGGGCGCTCATTCAAGAAGAAGCTTCGAAGGGCGAGAAGGCTCTCGATAGTGGACTTTGGAATCAACGGAGGGGTGGTGGAGGATAACATGGAAAAGCTCGACGTGCTCGCGCACGCAGGGGTGATGGCGTTTGGCGAGATATTCATGGGCGAGTCCACCAATGCACGGGCTCTGGAGATGGAGGTGCTCAAGGCTGCGCTGGAGGAGATAGCACGGCTCGGTCTTCCAGCGTGTGTGCATGCCGAGGACATGCGCACCATCGAGAGGTGTGAGCCAGAGGCGAGAGGAGACCAGACGATGTATCACATGCTCGCCCGCCCTCCAGCCGCCGAGGCGAGAGCGGTGATGGACGTGGTCAACATCGCCCGTTCCATTGGGGGGCTCAGGCTGCACATCTGCCATGTGAGCACGCGTGATGGTGTGGGTATGGTCAGAAATGCCAAGTACATAGGCATGCGGGCATCGTGCGAGGTCACGCCCCATCACCTGCTGCTCTCAGAGGTGCACGCCCAGAGGCTCGGCTCAAGGGCGAAGGTTAACCCTCCGTTGAGGTCAGAGGAGCACGTGCGGGCGCTGTGGGCTGCTCTTCGAAGTGGCACGATAGATGTTCTTGCCTCTGACCACGCCCCCCACACGCTGGCGGAAAAGGAGCAGCACGTGTTCGATGCTCCATCTGGGCTTCCGGGCGTGGAGACGCTGCTTCCCCTGATGCTGATGTGTGTGAGGGAGAACCGCCTGTCCCTCCATAGGCTGGTGGATGCCCTGTGCACGAGGCCAGCCAGTCTGTTCGGCATCGAGGGTAAGGGGAGGATTGCGCTTGGTTATGATGCGGACATAGCCCTGTTTGACATGAAGAGACCGGAGAAGATTGATGCCGAGGTGCTCCACAGCAAGGCTGGGTGGAGCCCGTTTGAGGGCATGGAGGCAGTGTTTCCCATGCTCACGGTGTCGAGGGGGGAGGTGGTGTTCGACCGCATCAGAAATGAGGATGTGGTGGGGGAAAAGGGGAGGGGAAGGTGGGTCATCCCGGGTGGATGTGGAGATGGGGCACAGTATGGAGATGGAGATGGGGCACAGTAGCACCTCGAGGGCACATGCGCCAGCCCACATCACGGGGTTCTTTGCACCCCATATGGAGGAAGATGCGAGGAAAAGCGGTTCTGTGGGCTGTGGCATCACCCTGTCCCAGCGGGGAGGGTGTGTGGTGGCGGGCCATGGCACGAGCTATCGTGGCAAGCAGGTGAGCTGCAGGGTTGTGGAGAGAGCCCTTGCAATGCTGGGGATAGAGGGTGTGGGGGTGCATCTGTACTCGGATGCCCCTGTGGGGTGCGGGCTTGGTATGAGCGGTGCGTTTGCCCTCTCTGCATGCATGGCGGCATGCCAGCATCTCAAAACGCCAAAGACGATGCGGGAGATTCTCACTGCTGCTCACTGCAGCGAGGTGGAGTGCAGGACGGGGCTGGGTGATGTGGTTGCCCAGTGTACTGGTGGGCTCGTGATGAGACTCAAGCCGGGCATTCCCCCGATTGGCGAGGTGGACTGTATCCCAACCTCCCCTGCCATTATATCGTATGTGGCAAGGGGCAGGATGGACACCTCCGAGGTGCTCACGGAGATGGACACCTCTAAAATCGGGCGGCTTGGGAGGTGGGCATTGAGGCAGATGCTGAAAAAGCCCACTCTCGAGCAGTTTTTCAGACTCTCTCGGGATTTTGCACGTGAGAGTGGGCTTGCCACTCCGTGGGTGCTCGATGTGATGGAGGCAGTGGAGGCAGAGGGGGGCTTATGCTCGATGGCGATGCTCGGCGAGTGTGTGTTTGCGCTGGGCGTACCACGGGCGCTGGAGGAGTTTGGAACCCCACATGTGTGCTATCTGAGCACGCAGCGGGCAGGGCTTGGATAGGGCTACTCCTCGAGGGGCTGAAACGAGTCCTTAGTGGCTCCACACACTGGGCATACCCAGTCGTCTGGAAGGCCCTCAAAAGGCGTACCTGGAGGAATGCCCGCGTCTGGATCTCCCTCTTCTGGATCATACACATAACCGCAAACAGTGCAAATCCACTTGAGCATGGGCGAACCTCCAACATGGGTTATTCATATCGCTTATAGCTCTTTCGATTCCCATATCCTCACGAAGAGCCTGTAGAGCCCCTCCACATCCTTACACTCCCTGCCAGCAAGATGCTTGAACCGTCCGCGTATCCTCGTGTCGGGCTTGCACCCAAACGCCCTCATGCTGCGGGATATTTTCTGGGAGAGTCTGTCCCCCGTGGTGTCCCAGTCCGTGAGCACCACCACCTCCCCATAGTGCCTTGCCAGCCTCTCCGCAAACTCGCTCACTGGCCCCCTTGCAAGATACCTCACCTCTCCCTTTACGCCGAGGGCTCTAAGTGCCCTCACATCCTTTATTCCCTCCACCACGATAGGCACACCCTCCTCAGAGCGAGCAAGGAGCTCCTCGAGGGTCAAGAGCAACCTTCTTATCCTCTCGTCCCTTGGCTCTTCCATGCTCACCCCTCAAAAAGGGCGGTGTACACTGTGCCGGGCTCCACTCCCAGAACTTTGATGGTCTTCTTTGTGCTCGCCTCTCCTGCCACGATTCTCACACTGGATGTGGGTACTCCAAGCCTTCGGGCGATTTCCCTCACAAGCTCGGTGTTGGCTCTGCCCCCCCGTGGAGGTGCTGCCACTTTCACCACTATCCTTTTGCGCCATGCATCATATCCAGCGGGAATTTCAGTCCTCTTGGAGGACGGGCTCACCTCCACATCGAGGAGCACGCCATCATCCGTTTTTCTGATTGCCTCCATTGCGTCCATTGTTCCACATCTGTGCTCAGTGAAGAAAAGGCTTATTGCACATCATGCAGCTGTGTGAGCTGATGAGGATAGCAGAGTGTGGGTATGCGTTTCCAGAGGCTCTCCTTGAGATATACAGGAGCAGGGGAATCGTGGAGCTGTATCCTCCACAGGAGGAAGCGATTAATGCTGGGCTGCTTGAGGGCAAGAACCTGCTCGCCGCCATACCAACAGCATCTGGAAAGACCCTCATCGCCGAGCTTGCCATGGTGAGAAGCATTCTCGAGGGTGGAAAGGCACTCTACATCGTGCCCCTTCGAGCCCTTGCAGCAGAAAAGCATGCAGAGTTCTCAAAGCTCTCTTCAGTTGGGATAAGTGTGGGCATATCCACGGGAGACTTCGATGTGCGCGATGAGGGGCTTGGGGAGCACGACATCATAGTGGCAACGTGCGAGAAGGTGGACTCGCTCATCAGAAATGGTGCCTCGTGGATAGGGGAGCTCACATGTGTGGTGCTGGACGAGGTGCACCTCATCGACTCGCCCACACGGGGACCCACCCTCGAGATGACGGTGGCAAAGCTCAAGGCAATGCTGCCCCACCTGCAGATTGTGGCCCTCTCTGCAACTGTTGCCAATCCCGAGGAAGTCGCACGCTGGCTGGATGCGAACCTCGTGGTCAGTGATTGGCGTCCAGTGCTCTTAAGGGAGGGTGTTTTTCTCGATGGGGTGGTCGAGTTCTCGGATGGTACGATGAGGCAGCTCAAAGGGGGAGCAGAGCCAATCTCCAGCCTTGTGGAGAGCACCGTGAGTGAGGGTGGGCAGTGCCTCGTGTTCGAGTCCACGCGCCAGAACGCCGAGAGCTGTGCCAAGAGGGTTGCCAGCACCACACAGAGAACCCTCTCTGAAGAGGATGAGCAAGCGGTGGGCGAGATGGCTGACCAGATCGAGAGCACGAGCGACGTGCTGCTCGTGAGAAAGCTTGCGGCATGTGTGAGGAGGGGTGCTGCATTTCACCATGCTGGGCTCGATGCCCAGCACCGCGCCATCGTGGAGAGGGGCTTTCGGTCGGGGCATATCAAGTGTGTGGTGAGCACCCCCACCCTCGCATTTGGACTGAACCTCCCTGCGAGGATGGTAATCATAAGGGGCTATAGAAGATACGACCCGGCGTACGGGAGCATCCCCATTCCCGTGCTCGAGTACAAACAGATGGCCGGGAGGGCTGGAAGACCATTCCTCGACCCATACGGGGAGGCGGTGCTCGTGGCAAAATCTCAGGACGAGGCTGCATACCTCATGGAGACATATGTGAGGGGAGAGCCAGAGCGCATAACCTCCAAGCTGGCAAGCGAGAGCGTGCTTCGCTCTCACATCCTGTCCCTCATTGCCTCGGGGTTTGCCAAGAGCCTCGATGGCGTGGTGGAGTTCATGAGGGGCACGCTGTACATGTGCCAGCAGGAGGGCTTTTCCCTCTCGTTCGTGATAAGTTCGGTGATAGGGGTGTTAGAGCAGATGGGAATGCTCACAGAGGAGAGCGGCGTGCTGGTGGCAACACCCCTCGGTGAAAAGGTGTCGAGGCTGTACATCGACCCATTGAGTGCCCACAGGATGGTGCGGTGCTTGATGTCCTCCATAGAGCCCACTCCCCTCACGCTGGTGCACGTGCTGTGCTCCACGCCCGATATGCGCACCCTGTATGTCAGGAGCAGTGAGTTCGATGATGTGGAGGCCTACATAGAGGAGCATGCCCACGAGTTCTATCGTATCCCGCCAATGGAGAGCGGGGAGTACGATGCCTTTGTTCGGGAGGTAAAGACCGCAAGGGTGCTGCTCGAGTGGATGGACGAGGTTCCAGAGGATGCGCTGTGCTCCCGCTATCGGATGGGACCTGGGGACATTCGAGCCCTCGTGGAGACCGCACGCTGGCTCGCCCATGCGCTGACAGAGCTTGCGAGGCTCCTCCACGCCGATGCCCATGGGCTTGCATCCGTGATTGAGAAGAGAATGCAGTATGGTGTGAGGCAGGAGCTGCTACCCCTCGTGAGGCTCAAGGGCATAGGAAGGGTGAGGGCGAGAAGGCTGTACGACGCTGGATACAGGACGCCCGATGCCCTCGCACACAACCCAGAGGAGGTGGCAAGGATAATAGGCGAAAGAACTGCCAAGAAGCTGCTGCTTGGCATCGATGTGAAAGGTGAGGGCGTGCAGCCCCCTCAGAGGAAGCTCGGTGAGTTTTGAGGTGGTATGATGACCCATAGGCCAGTAGGGGGGTCGCTGAGGTTTGTGGTGTGCGTGTGCAGCACCTCGAGATACGCGTCTTATGGAAGGTGCACCACACCTCCACCAGATGACCGCTCTGGCAGGCTTGCGATAGAACTCATCGAGGGGGCTGGGCATACCGCTTCTTACGTGCTCGTGTCTGACGATGAGCGCATGATAGATGGGGTGATAGAGCACTTTCTCTCGGGAGAGGATGACGTGCTGCTGCTCATAGGTGGCACTGGGCTGACCTCGAGGGACATAACGATAGAGCGGGCAGAAAGGTGGTATCACAAACCCGTCACAGGGTTTGGTGAGCTGTTCAGACTTCTCAGCTTCCATGAGGTGGGAACGGCGGCGATGCTCTCGAGGGCATCTGCCGGGGTGTGCTCTGGAAAGGCAATCTTCTGTGTTCCTGGTTCCTCGAAGGCGGTGGAGCTTGCCCTCTCAAAGCTCATACTGTGTGAGGTGGGACACGTTATCAGACATGCGAGAGAGTAGGTTTAGAACAGTGTCGAGATTGTGAACTCTGCAAGGGCACCCACCACTGCTGCCGCTGGTATTGTGAGTATCCATGCCCCCACTATCTGCCTTGCCACGCCCCATCTCACCGATGTTAGGCTCTTGGTCATCCCCACTCCCATGATGGAGCCCGAGATCACCTGTGTGGTGCTCACGGGGATACCAAACACTGCCATGAGGGCGAGCACCATCCCCCCAGTGCTCTCTGCACAGAATCCCTGATATGGCCTGAGCTTTGTGACCCTCTTTGCCATCGTTGCCACGATGCGCCATCCACCAAAGAATGTGCCCAGAGCCATGGCTCCAGATGCGCTTAGGATGACCCACACAGGCACCTCGAACGAGGGTATCATTCCCTGTGAAAACAGCAGGAGGGTGATGATTCCCATCGTTTTTTGGGCATCGTTGGCACCATGGGTGAGCGAGTAAAAGGAGGCGGATACCAGCTGAAGCCTTCTGAAGTATTTGTTCATGGTCTCGGCGGTATATCGTCTGAACAGCCTTATGACGAGCGATGCCACAAAGAACCCGCCACAGAGCCCGAGTATGGGAGCCACTGCCATGAACAGCACAACCGCCGATATACCACCCACGGGAATCCTGCCAGTGAGTGTGATCATGGGTATCCCGACGGCAAAGCCGAGCAGCACGCCGATGAGCACCGTGCGGTTGCTTATGTCTATGTGCAGCACCTTGTGGATGGTGAGCCATCCCACACAGCACACGGCAACGGCGAGCAGGGAGTAGAACAGGAGGGATGCGAGCAGGGACGTGCTGGGAAGATACACCACACCCCACCCGTTGGCAGCCACTGCAGCTCCGATTAGCCCTCCAATGAGGCTGTGGCTGCTCGAGATGGGCAGCCCGAACCACCACGTGATTAGATTCCAGGAAATCGCCCCGATGAGGGTGGCTGCCAGCACCGAGAGGGTAATCACATCTGGGACCACTATACCCCTGCCCACTGTCTTGGCCACGGCGGTGGTGAACACGAGCGGACCCAGGAGGTTGAAGGTGGCGGCAAGCCCAACTGCCTGAAGGGGTGTGAGCACGCGGGTGGCGACCACCGTTGCAATGGCGTTGGCAGCATCGTGAAAGCCATTGAGAAAGTCGAAGATGAGGGCGAGAAAGATTATCGCCCCAATGACAACCTCAGCGCCCACCATGCTCACGCCTCACGCATGCTTGGATACAATGTCGCTGATGGTGTTTGCCGCATCCTCACACGCATCTGTGGCCTGCTCGAGCCTCTCATAGATGTCCTTCAGCTTTATGAGCTCAATCACGTCCTGCGTGTTGAACACATCGAGCATGCACAGCTCGAACAGCTCGTCTGCGTAGTCCTCCAGCCTGTTGGTCTCCACACAGCACGCCTCGACCTCTCTGGGATTTTTCATGTGTCTTAGGCCCCTTATGCCCCTCTCGAGCTCTTTCGTGGAGTTCAGGATTATCCTTGCCAGCTCGAGCATGTTCTCCCTCGGCTCCTTGATATCGTATATGACCAGCATCCTCGCCACCTCGTCTATGTGGTCGAGGATATCGTCCAGCTTGGACGAGAGATGAGCGATGTCCTCATGGTCGAGGGGCGTGATGAATGCGACGTTCAGCTCCTCAAATATCTGGTGGGTGATGTGGTCTCCGTCATGCTCGATGTGCTTGATTTTACTCTTCTTCTCTTCTATGTTCTCATAGTTCGTGAGAAGCTCCAGCAGAGCCTCTGCCCCAGATACGAGATTGCTCACCTCCTTTTCCAGAAGGTCGAAAAACACGTAGTTCTTGGGGATGATCCACTCTCTAAATCCCATAGCGCCCACCGAGCCATCGTGCCCTATGCACACTATTAGATAAATCTTTCCACTTGGGCTATGTTGCCATGTTGCCCCCAAAGGGGGCAGATGCCAGCATTCAGGCCATTATTTTATATTTATAATCAAAATCTTTCTCCTTTATAACGTATTTTGCATCCCCGCGGGCTATGAGCACAAACGCATGTCGTATGATGTGCTCGAAGAACTCACAGTATGGGCTCTTGTGCATCATATCTCCCTCCACCGCGTACACCTCGGCTGGGCATGGGGCACCACAGATATTTCTGAAGGCGCATGTGCTGCAGTGCTCTATGTGCTCCACCACCCTTGCCCTCACCTTTCTAAACGGCTCGGAATCCAGTGCGCGTTCTATGTCCCTCTGGGAGGCGAGCACATTCCCTCCCCTAAACTCCTCGAATCCTATGAACTCGCCGCAGGGAACGATATTTCCATCTGCCGAGATGGCAAAGAACCGCCTTCCCCCTCCACAGGGCGTGATATCGCACATCAGCCTTCTCCCAAGGGGTGCCACGATGCCCAGCACGAGGTTTGCATAGTCTCCAATGACGATTGGGCGCCCAGACGACCTCGTGAGCTCCACTGCCCTCTCCACCGCGGCGATGAAGAACCTCGTGAGCTTCTCAATATCTGGTCTTGCCTGAACCGCTGGCGGCTGTGTGCCCCTCACGGGGTTCATGAGCGCTGCCCTCACCCCACGCTCATGGAGAAAGTCCACCATCTGGGGCAAATGCTCCACGTTGTACTTCGTTATCGTGGTCACCACGTTGAGCCCCTCATAGCCATCGAACCATTCGATTGCTCTTGTCACCTTTTCATATGTGCCCCCTCCACCCATCAGCTTCCGTATGTGGTCGTTGGTCTTTTGGTCTGGTGAGTCCAGCGACAGACCAATGCTCACCCCCCTTTCCATTATGAACTCGGCGTCCTCCTGCTCGAGGAGCGTCCCGTTAGTCTGAATGCCAAAGTGAAACACGCCATCGAACTCGTCTATCACCTCCTTCAGGCTGTCCTTTACGAGCAGGGGCTCGCTGCCATGGAATACCACCACGGGCTTTCTGCCATCCATCTCGAACTGGGAAAAGTAGTCTTGCAGTCTGTGCAGTGCAGTCCTTATCTCCTCCGTGCTCATCTTTCTGCCCGTGCTCCTCAGCGGCTTGGGGATGTAGCAGTAGAGGCAGTCAGCGTTGCACCTGTCCACTGCGTTGAAGTAAACCGCAGTGGGAAACACCTCGAACCTGAACTTCTTCATCTCCTCTGCAAGCACATCTTTGACCTCGAGGTACCTTGGTATTACCTCGTCCCTGAGGGTGGTCTGCAGGTCTCTCTTATTTGATATGAGTGCCCAGAACATTGTATCCGGGTCTATCACCACCGTCCACTCATCATTGACATCACACATCGTAAGTCTTGGATTCTCACCAGTGTTGTAGTGCATCTTTTACCCTCCAAAAAAGGGACGGGCTTAGAAGCCCGTCTTTTCCTTTGGTATGTCTCCGTAGATGATGTAGTGGGAGAGTCCCCCACTGCTCTCGCTGCAGTCCATTCGGTACATTACCAGTGTCCTGCTGTCCTTTTCCATGGTTCTCCACTCCTTGCCCCAGCGGGGCATTCTATATGGTGGCAATACAAACTATAAAAAACTTACTTTATTTAACTAAAATTAATTTGATTTATTGGTAAACTGGTTTTGTAGTTATCAAAAGTCCGCAATTAGAGTTTATTTATTCGTAAATTTGGATATAGGTGTGATGAATAGGCACCGTCCTCCTCAATCGAGCCAGTACCCTCTATCTTCGCTCATCCATGTACTTTTTCCATGTCTTGACGGCACACAGCTCCCCACACATGGAGCACACGTCGGAATCCCTGCTCCTCGAGTGTATCTGCACAGCCTTTTCCGGGTCCATGGCAAGCTCGAACTGTCGTGCCCAGTCGAGCCTAGCCCTTGCCCTTGCCATGTCGTCATCCCATGCCCTTGCCCTCTCCCTCAGCCTCACGATGTCTGCCACGTGGGCTGCAATCCTCGTCACTATGGTGCCCTCCTTGATGTCATCGGCGGATGGTAATGCGAGGTGCTCGGCAGCTGTGCACATGCATATGAAGTCTGCACCATACATTCCCGCAACTGCCGCCCCTATGGCGCTGGTGATGTGGTCGTACCCAGGAGCGACGTCCGTGGTGACGGGACCGAGGAGATAGAGGGGTGCCCCATCACACAGGTGCTTCATCCCCTTCACTGAGAGCTCTATCTCGTCGAGGGGCACGTGTCCAGGTCCCTCCACCATCACCTGCACGCCCGCCTTTCTTGCCCTCCTGACCAGCTCACCGAGGATTATGAACTCCGAGAACTTGCCCCTGTCCGAGGCATCTGCGAGGCAGCCAGGACGCAGGGCATCTCCGAGGGATATGGTGACGTCTTCCTGTTTGCACATCTCGAGCACGTAGTCGAACTGGCTGTAATAGGGGTTTTCCTCCCCTGTCTCGGCAATCCACCACGCAGTGAGGCTTCCTCCCCTCGAGACAATGCCCAGCACCCGCTCGCTTCTTTCGATGTGGACAAGGCTCTCCTTCGTTATTCCCGCGTGTATCGTGAGAAAGTCTACCCCATCATCGATATGCCGTTCCACGGCTGAAAGAAACTCATCGGCGTCCACCTCGGCGGGATGCCGTTCGATGAAGGGCTCGTACACGGGCACGGTGCCCACGGGTATGTGAACTTCCCTCAGGATTGCCCTTCTCACGGCCTGTACATCGCCCCCAGTGGAGAGATCCATCACCGTGTGGGCACCGTATCTCTCGGCAACCTTCGCCTTCTCGACCTCCTCCGCGAGCGATGAGGCGCTCTTTGAGGTGCCCACATTGGCATTCACTTTTATGCCCATGTGCTCGCCGATGCACGCGAGCCTTCGCTCCCTCTCGGCATTTTTATCACTGCACGGTGCGACCACGCGGCCCAATGCGATGAGCCGCGCCAGCTTTTCTGGGGGAAAATCCTCGCTGGCAGCGAGGGAAGCAATCCTCCCCTCTATCCTGCCAGCCCTCGCATCCTCAATCAGTGTCATGGTCTGAGATGAATCTCAATCCAACATTCTTAAGGCTGTTGTATTTTCCGATGTTTATGAGCAGGGGAGTAAGGCTTTCGACAAGATGGGCGTTCTCGAGCCCACCACCATCCAGTGCTCTCAGCACCTCGGCATCCCTCGCCAGCTGAAATGCCACCCTCTTTGCACGCTCCTGTCCACACACCACCACATCGTACGTGCGTGTCTCCCTGAGGTCTGCGAGCTTTTTGGCGGGAACGCTGTGAAACGCTGCGGCAAGGGATGTGCTCTCAGGCAGCAGGGCTCGCATGAACATCGCAGCAGAGCCCTCCTCTGGCGGCTCATACACCATCCTCTCGCCCTCTTTTCTCATGGGGACCACGGGGGATATCACCACCTTGCCCTCGAGCTGGTCCACAACCTCCTCGAGCGCATCTCTCACGTGCTCAAAGGGCACACATACCAGCACCACGTCAGCCTCACTGGCTGCCATGGAGTTGGTGCTGGTGAGCAGCTTGCACTGCGTTATCCCGGCCTCCTCAAGGCATCTTTTGTAGTCCTCGCACGCCCGCTTCGACTTCTCAATTTTCCTTGAGCCCACGATTACCTCGTGCTTCGTGCTCCACCTATACGCCAATCCCCTGCCAATGCCGCCAGTGCCGCCGATGAGAGCAATCTTCATGTGCACTCCTTGCAAATACATCTCTTTTAAAGCTAACCTCAGATGCCGTACAGCTCCTCGTCGAGATGTGCCACTGTGGTTATCATTTTGACTGAAAGGTTTTAAAGTTGGCTGATAGCAAGGAGAGGTGCGACAACTGTATCGGGCAATAAGAGAATTATTAAGTTAACAGAACCGACAGGATTATTCTTTATATTTCAAACAGTCTTCATTTTTTCACCATCATTACGACACTACGTCACTCTCTTTCTAAGGAGCCTCTAAGGAGCCCACAAAATATGTAGGTGTCTTAGTGGAAGAGGACCCATATTTTATAACCCTCTCCCTGGCAAGGTAGTAGGGGATGGAAAGGCTATCGAGAGCCCAAGGATAGCCACATTTAAGCGCTTGGTAGGGAAACTTGCGGGAGAAGCGGAGAAAAATCCAAAGTTCATATATGTGTTTGTTCACTTCATACAGTACTTATGATTGTTGATTTTCCAACTTTACATCATTAACTTTATGAGTCCAATTAAACAAACTTCACAACGGGTGCTGTCGATGGCGAGTGAGATAAGGTCATTAGAAGACTTAAAACGACGGCTTTTAGAGATAAAAGAGCTCGGATGGATACCTTCAAGAAGAAGTAGGGACACAGGTATTGGGAAAACCTTTGAAGATCTATTAGGAATCCCTGAAAACAATTTACAATTGCCAGATGTCGGCGGAATCGAGGTGAAGAGCTCACGAGAATATACTCAAAGTATGATCACACTCATAACCTTTGAACCACCGAAAGAGTGGAGAAATGTGAATTGGACACTCGATGATCTCGTAGCAACTTTCGGTGAGACAGGCTTTGAAAACGGTGGCCCTGTTTTTCATATCACAGTATATGCAACACACTACACTTCAAATGCCCAGCAGTTCAAACTCGAAGTGAGAGAAATCAATGGAACAGAGATGGTCTGTGCGGTGACAAGAAGAGAGTTTGTAGGCATAAATCAGAATCTTCCACGTGACGTTGTTGTTGCTTACCTTGTTGACGAAATTGTACAAAGAATTTCAAAGAAATTGAAGGGATGCCTTTTAATAATTGAGGCAGAAAGCAGAACAGTTGATGATAGAGAGGAATTCAAGCTGAAAAGTGCGAAGCTTTACACTGGGTTTAGTGAAAAAAGATTTATAGAACTGGTACAAGAAGGGCAAATAGCGCTGGATATTCGTTTTGGGCGATATAAAGACGGCAAGCCGCATAATCATGGGACTGGCTGGCGGATCAAAAAGAAAGATGTCCTCAAGCTCTATGCTCGTGAAATTGACCTGTTGAACGATGACATTCCAAATGATATTAACTGTGATAACCCGATAATAATCGAGGATAAAGATACAAGAGAAAAAGATAGAAAGATAACGGACTTTATATCAATACTGTTACTGCTTCTTTAGTACAACAATGTTTTCTAATGCCATTGTACTTACTGTTTCTCCTTTTTTATTGCTCGGAGAGACTTTGTGAGGCATTCTTTTGTTTGGAATCGCACGAAGATATGTGACTTCATGCCTATACCCAAAGCTCTCAAAAATCTCCACATAAATTTCGTCAGTAGGGATTTGGATCCCTCTCACAGTTCTATTTGCAACTACAAAGACAACAACCCCTCCTTCGTTTAAATAGCCGTTAATGATTTTGCTAGCTTTGTAGAAGTCTATAAAGTAGCTTAACACCTCTCTTGCTCTCTTCTCGTCAATCTCAGCAATTTTTTCTAAAACGACATTGAGTTTTTCTGAGGGGACATAGTGCATTAGAGACTTTGCTGATTTCCCCCCTAGGGCAATTCTGTCTATATTACGAACAAGTTCGTAATCAAAGTCCATCCACTGTAGTGATAACCGAGAAAACTGTCCATAAGCCACTGTTGTCCGAGAGTCACCGTAGGGAGGTGAAGTAAGTATCATATCAACATTCTCAATCTCCACTGGCTCTATAACATTGTGTGGCATTGGTTTTGCAAAAGCCCTCTTATCCTTCGCAATTCTGTAAAAGTCGCCCATTTTTCTTATGTTTCTCTCTGCATAGTCTTTAAAAGTATGAAAAACGTCCGGACTCCAACCATTTAATCTACTTTCAGGAATGCGATAAAGTTTGTACTCAGAATTTCTCGTGTTGCTCACGTACCTTACCGTCTCACTAAATGCAACCTTAAAAAAGTCTCTTACATTTTCGTCATCTATGGCCCATATCTCCTCTTTCAGAAGAGCGAGCTGTTTAGAAATATCAGGTTTAAACCAGTAGTCAATGTTGTAGTAATTTGGAATTTCAACATTGAGCTCGCCCTTTCTGAACCTTTGGATTTTTTCTTCAGTCCTTTTTACAATTCTCTCAAACTCTTGTTTTAAAATTTTGGTGTCGATTGGAGTTGTTTTTACTTTTGCGAGGAGAACAGCAAGAGGATTAATATCGAAACCGAATGAGTTTATGTCATGGATTTTAGCTTCAACGAGAACCGTCCCACTTCCCATAAATGGGTCGAGAATGTACTTAGCTTCTTTTCCCCATAGTTCGATACATTTCCTTGCAACCTGTGGGATCATCATCGCCGGATAACTGTGAAAGCCGTGTGAAAGGATTTTTGTATCTGCCCTCGTGAAATCCCAGCTCGGGTCACGATATTTGTTCTCACCAAGTTTTTCTAGCCTTGGTGCTTTTTTGAGAAAGTTGTCGAGCTTTTTCTCCATTTCACTCACCATCACTATACTGCTCAATCGTTGAAATCACCCTATCAACAACCTCATCCCAGCTCATTTTATCATAGAGCACCCACTTGATAAAGTCATCAGTGTGCATTCGCATTATCTTTAAAAACAGTTGCCATTTGACACCCATTACCTTCAGCTCTTCCTTCCAACCGTCCCAAAAGAACTTTGGAAGCCTGTTAAATGTCCAAACGGCTAAAGCATCACTGTCGATGTTGTTATCTCTTCCCAAATCTGCCCTAACCTTTTTGATAAACTCTTTAATTTCGCTGGGTTCATCGAGCCTTTTTAACCCCATACCCACATACCCAGATACCAGCATACCCACTGTGCTTATAAATTTTGCGCTCGTTAGATCCTGCGAGTGATTTTTGCTCTACTCTTTTGCAGATTTTTCAAGGTAGAGAATAATGGAGATTTACAAGACAAAGAGCAAAAAGGACATGAGAGAAAGCCCTAGCAAAGACTTTAATTGAATTATTCAAAAGATTTTCTTAAGTTTTCCTCTACAGGGAAATTTTGAAAGACTGGATGAGATGGGATGAGGGTATTGAGAGATGGAAAGGCTACAGATAGCTTTATTTTTTCGACTATAATTAGGCCTTTCAGCTATCCAGAGGCTACATCAGAGAGACCTCTACATTATCTCCCGCATCGACGGGCTCATCGAGCAGCACATAGCCATCGCACATCATGCCAGAGAGCATCGCAGAGACCACCGAGACGCTGTACTTTTTGCCCACGACTCCAATGGGTGTGAAGATGCCATTGGACAGATGCCCGTAGAGCACATACTGAAAGCCATCCGATGGTATGTCCACAGAACATCCCATGCTCGCGGTACACGTCGTGGTGGAGGGGGTGCAAAAGAGGTGGGATACCACCAGCCTCATGGCGGTGTATGCTCCAATGGGCTTTCCCGGAAGGCACACGAGGGGCGTGTCGTGCACGTATCCAAGGGTGAGGGGCTTACCAGGGCGCACACCAACTCCCCGAAACACCGTTCTCTCGAGCACCCTCCACACGTAGTCGCGCTCGCCCACGGAGGCACCCCCTATGGTGACCAGCACGTCCACCTCATCGGATACGCTCTCAAGCATCGTCTGACATGTGCGGGGCTCATCGGGCAGCACACCAAGGTGGAGGGCTTGTGCTCCCAGCCCTCGAAGAAGCCCGCACACCATGGATGCGTTGGTATCTGGCACCGCCCCTCTCCGAATCTCATCTCCGCTCGAGAGCACGCCCACCTTGGGTGCTTTGACCACCTCCACGAAGGGCGTGCACGCAGCGGCCAAGGCCATTGCTCGCCAGTCGAGCACCACCCCTGCCTTTAGCACCATCCCTTTTTTGAGGTCAGAGCCCTTGGCAAGCACATAGCTTCCTTTATGCACAGGAGGTCCCCTCACCTCCGTGCCCCTCACAATTGCATCCTCCATCTTGAGGATGGCATCGGCGCCGCATGGCAGGGGCGCTCCAGTGGCTATTCTGACCGCCTCGCCGTTTTTGAGGGGTGGGGGACACGCATCCCCAGCATACACATTTCCACATATCTTGAGGGGATAGTCCGATGAGGAGGACAGCGCAAAGCCATCCATCGTGGCGATGTCCCATGGGGGAAGATCTCTCTCGAGACACACATCGCTCGCAAGCACCCTCAGGTGCGCTTGCCACACCGCCAGTCTCTCACTTCCCAGCCTCTGTCTTAAGGCGACACCCTCTCTCTTCATCAGCTCTGTCGCTTCAGAGAGGCTCACTCTCTCCCTCTTCCTTGCTGCCATACTCCTCCTTGCTCCTTGTGCTTGGATACCACCTCGATATTCTCTATGCGGGTATACGGGTACTGTCCCTCCTCGTCCTTCTCGAGGTACTTTACCATGTCCCATATGTTGAGCAGCCCCATGCTCACACCACAGAGGGCCTCCATCTCCACTCCAGTCCGGTAGCGTGCACTCACGGCGCACGTGCACTCCACGCCATCTTCGAGCAGCGTAAACCGCACGTCGATGCTCGTTATGGGTATCTGGTGGCACAGTGGCAATAGATGGGGTGTGCCCTTTACGGCCTGAATGGCGGCAACTTCGGATATCGAGAACACATCTCCCTTTTTCACGCTCCCTCTCCTTATCGCCTCAATCGTGCTGGGCTTGAGCCTCAGCACCCCCCGAGCCACTGCCCTTCTGTTCACGAGGGGCTTTTCTCCCACATCCACCATTCCCATCTATACTCCCTCCACCCAGTACTCGCCATCCTCGGTACACTCCTTTTTCCATATGGGCACCGAGTGCTTTAGCTCCTCTATGATGTATCTGCATGCCTCAAAGGCCGCCTCTCTGTGCTCTGCAAGGGTGGCAATGAGCACTATACCCTCTCCAACACCGAGCCTGCCGTGGCGATGCGCAATAATGGCATCGTGAATGGCATATCGACTGAGCGCCTCCTGCCTGATCTCCTCGAGCCTGTGCAGGGCAACCTCCTCGTCCACCTCAAGCTCGATCCACTTTACTTTTCTGCCCTTCACCATCCCCTTTACGATGCCGATAAAGCTCACCACCGCACCAGTGGTGGCATCCAAGCTGCACAGCACTTCTTCAATTGGAAGCTCATTCTTCGTGAGCATCACCTTCTCCATGGTGTCATCCTCCGGACACGGGCGGATACACCCTCACCTCGTCGCCGCCCTCGAGCACGCTGCCGCTCTGGGCGAGCCTTTTACCAATGGCGAACAGCATGTGCTTTTTGAGCGGAGAGAGCTCTGGATGGATACGCACGAGCGCCTCTCTTAGCTCTTCGAGCGTTGCCCCCTTCTCGAGCTCCACCTCCTCACACTCCTTCTCTGCGAGCTCCCTGAGCTGAGCAAAGTAGTACACCTTTACCTTCATTCTCTCACCTGTAGTATGGCCTTCGGTTTTTCACTGCCCTCATATATGCCCTTTTCACACCCTCCAAATCGAGGCCCTTTATGTCCACCAGCCCCTCCTCAGAGAGCAGGCAGGGCTTAAGCTTTCCATCTGCGGTGAGGCGAATGCGGTTGCAGTACCTGCAGAACAGGGTGTTATCCATGGGGCGCACCACCTCCACCTCCACCCCATCCACGAGGTACCTTCTCCTTCTGTGCATCCTTCTCTCCCACACGAGGCTTGCTCGCTGCTCGAGCACGCTCTCCACTGCCGCAAGGTCCCCTTTGAGACCATTGAGTCCGTTTATGGGTATGAGCTCTATGAGCTGGAGCACTGCCGAGCCCTCAAGAGAATGCGTGAACTCCAGCATGTCCCTCAGGGCATCCTCAGAGTCGTTTATTCCCTTGAGGAGCACCATGTTGAGCTTTACGGGCGTGAGTTCGCACTCAACTGCCTTCTCGATGCCCTCCATCACACTCTTCAGAGTACCCCCTCCCGTGATGCGTCTGTATGTGCTGGGGTCGAGGGTGTCGAGGCTGACATTGACCCTGTGAAGCCCAGCATCCTTGAGCTCACATGCCCTTGAGGACAGCAGCGTGCCGTTGGTGGTGAGCGAGACATCCTCAAAGGGTGGAAGTGAACGTAGCACCTCACACAGGTCATCCCTCAGCAGGGGCTCCCCTCCCGTGAGCTTGAGCCTTCTGATTCCCAGCGAGAATCCCGCGGCACATGCCCTGACGACCTCCTCGCAGCTCAGCTCACGCCCGGAGCACACATGCCCCTCTCTGTGGCAGTATATGCAGTTGAGGTTGCACCGCTCGGTGAGGGACACTCTCAGGCTGGTGATTGTCCTTCCGTATGGGTCCACCATCGGTGCTGGAGCTTTCATCTCATCCCCTCCTCATGCACGCACTTCTCGTGCCCTTTGGTGTGCATTACCCTGCCCCTACTCATTGTGCATACGCTGTCCGCGAGCGACTCCACCTCCTGCGGGTCGTGGCTTACGAGCACGGCGGGAATGTCGAGCTCCTTTAGCACCCGTTTGAGCTCTGCCCTTGCCATGTGCTTTGCAGTGCTGTCCATTGCCGAGAATGGCTCATCGCACAGCAGCAGCCTTGGTGTGAGCACGAGCACCCTCGCAAGCGCCACTTTTTGCATCTCGCCTCCAGAAAGCTCGCGTGGCTTTTTGCTCGCAAGGTGAGATATTCCCAGCAGCTCCAGCACCTCATCTGTGCGCTCACACGCACGTGCTCTCTCAATACCGCGCATTTTTAGACCAAACGCCACGTTGGAGTGCACGCTCATGTGGGGAAACAGGGCGTAGTTCTGGAAGATGTAGCCCACGTTTCTGTGCTCTGGGGGCACGTTTACGCCCTCTTCAGAGTCGAACAGCACCCTCCCTCCCAGCACCACTCTTCCATGGTCAGGCTGTATGAGCCCGGCGAGCATGTCCAGTGTGGTGGTCTTTCCGCTTCCATTCGGTCCCACGAGGGCGAGCACACCCCGCCTCACACAGAGCCTCATGCGGATGTGTATATCCCCCCTCCTTTTTTCGAGCACCGCCTCAAGCAATTGCTTCCACCCTCCGTGCAGCGATGCGCACCGTCATGAGTATGCTGAACGAGAGAGCCATCAGGATGACGGAGAGCGTTAGCGCACTATCGAGGCTGCTCTGCAGGCTGGAGTATATGGCAAGGGGCATGGTCTGCGTCCTCCCCATGAAGTTTCCCGCAAACATGATGGTGGCTCCAAACTCTCCAAGAGCCCTCGCCCATGTCATGAGTGCCCCGGTGAGCACCGATGGGAGCGAGAGCGGCAGCGTAATCGAGAAAAAGGTGTGCACCTGCCCTGCACCGAGGGTGCGGGCGGCCTGCTCGAGCCGTCTGTCCACGCCAGAGAACCCTGCCTTTGCAGACTTTATGTAGAACGGGGCAGCCACGAACGTCTGGGCCATGACCACTGCCACGGTTGTGAATGCTATGCTCACCCCATGGGCATGGAGGTATGAGCCCAGCACCCCCATCCTTCCAAATGCCATGAGCAGCGCGATACCTGCCACCACAGGAGGTATCACGAGGGGAAGGTCGAGCAGTGTTTCGAGAACTCTCTTTCCCACGAACTCCCGTCGTGCGAGCATGTATGCCACCGGGGTGCCAAAGAGCATCGAGAGTCCAAGGGACGTGGTGGAGGTCAAGAGGCTGAGCCTGAGGGAGCTCAGCACGACGGGGCTGAGGAGCGATGTTAGAAAACCCTCCATGCTGACCTTGAGCACTACCGAGAGCAACGGCAGGGCAAAGTACATAGCCACGAGACACAGTACCACCCACATGCCCACAGCTCCAGCGGAGAGCCTCACGAGCCTGCCCCCTCGAACCCGTATGCGGCAAGTATGCTCTGTCCCCTTGGCGAGAGCACGAACTCTTCGAACTCTTCTGCGTATGGGTTGGTGTCATCGAGCACCACAATCTCGTAGGTGGCACGCACGTTGTACTCTTTTGGTATCTGGATGAACTCAGTTTCGTTGGTGATGTCGGTGCGATACACGAATGCAGCGTCCGCCTCACCGAGCACTACCTTTGCATACACATGCTTGGTGGTGTCCTCTTCGGAAATCACGTTGCTCAGCACCCTTTCCTCGAACTGCTTCCCGTACAGCCCTGAGCTATTGAGCCTCGAGAGCACCTCCCTCGCATACCTGCCAATGGGCGCATTCTCGCTGGCGATCACGACCCTCACTCCCCTCTCTGCGAGGTCAGAGAGGGAGTGCACCCTGCCGTTGGGGGGCACAGCCACCACCACGCTGTTGTATGCAAACGTCTTTGAGGATGAGGCGAGCCCCTCCCTGACGAGTGCCTCTGCATGTTCAGCGCTCGCAGAGGCGAACACATCTGCCACTGCCCCACTTTCGATCTGTGAGCGAAGCGCACCCGATGATGCAAAGCTCAATTCCACCCTCACCCCGGGATGCTCGTGCTCGAACGCATGTGCAATCTCCTCAAAGGGCTCTGTCAGCGATGCCGCAGCAAGCACCGTGAGCGTTTGCTCTGGTCTTTCGGCGCATCCATGGGCGAGGGCGGTGAGAAGTAGCATGCCCACGAGTACGTAGAGCGGTCGCATATGGGGGCGTAGGGATGGCAAGTATAAATGCTTTATTGCACCCCCTATGTAAAGTGATTCAGGTTTACACGGAGGAGCGCAGTTGAGGTGTAATGGTAGGGACGTGCTGCCAAGTGCCATTTGGATTTTTATTTCAAGAGTGAGGGCGTGAAAGACGCCAGAGCAAATGTGAATGAAAGAGTGTGAGTGAGGAGAGTAAGCCCCCTTCTGTTCTGGCGGCATTTGGCTTAGCGTACAACGGGGTGGTGGTTGGACGTCCACCATACTCCCCACTTGCACCCGCGGGGTTTGCCGTTTCATCCGCCGCCTCACGACCTCATCCTTTCGGAATCATCGCCCTCATGAGGGGCGGTGGCGTTTCTGTGCAATTGCCAGGACTCTCGCCCTGCGCCCTTGCGGACGCCCGCGCGTCCAAACGGTGGGGGGACTTTCCTCACACCTTTCGGTGCGTGAGCCGCCCTTCCTCTCTCACAATGATATGGTTGCCGCCCATGTTTATAAGCATTTTGACCTCTGAATGCCTTTCAATCTTGTCCTTGCCCTGCTCATCGTCTCACACTCTGTGCTATCCTCAGCGCCCTCTTGGCGACCTCTGTGGCGGACCTCCCAAACAGCCTGACCATAGGCTCCTTGCCCACATCACCGCCATCATACACCACATCGGCCTTCATTCGAGAGAGCACGCTCGTGATGCCCCACTCCATCGTGCTGACACCCTCTGGCTCGTCCTTTCTGGAAAAGCTGCCCATCGTAAGTCCCATGTCCATGCACGCATCGAGCACGGGTTCCGAGTATCTGATGTTCATCGCTGCCCTAAGGTCGGGATATACCTTCATTGCGGCAAGAATCATGCGGGCAACGTGTCCGCTGGCTCCAAACTCAACATCACCACACGCCCTCGCCAGTCCTCTGGCTCTGACGATTCTGCCACACACCGCAGCCACATCCCCCTCGTTCTCTGCCAGCTCGATTGCCATGCCTATGTTGGAGCCCACCTCGGGAATGAGGGATGCGAAGCCCTCATGGGACGTCAGCATGCCCACCGCCCTTCTGACATCAGAGAGCACGGTATAGCGCTCTGCGGTCATCCGAAGCTCACCCATCTGGTTTACGGGACTTGTGCCCCCTCCCAGCGATGAATGGCTGAAGCGGATGGCATTCACCACGAACCGCTTTGCCCTTTCGCACGCATCCACCATGGAGAGCCCGCTTGCGAGATAGAACGCGAGGGCTGCGGAGTATGTGCATCCAGAGCCATGCGTCCCCCCCTCGATGAGATTGCCTCCTATCTCATGTGTTCCCTCTGGGCTGAAGAGGTAGTCTGAGCCAGAAAGATGTCCTCCAGTTATTACCACTGTCGGCACGCCCATGTCCAGAAGGGCGTTGCCAGCAGCGAGCACGTCCCGCTCGTCTCTTATCCTGATGCCAGAGAGCATCTCGGCCTCCCTTATGTTGGGGGTGGCAACCGCACACCGTGTGAGCAGCTCCATCAGCGCTTTTAAGGCATCGTTTCCTATGAGCCTTGCACCGCTCTGCGCATACACCACGGGGTCCACCACCAGCTGAAGCTCGTTGGCGTGGCGCGCCACGAGCTCGATGCACTCCTCTGTGGGGAGCATACCCGTCTTTGCCCACCTTATATCGAAGTCCTCGAGCACCGCCTCCAGCTGGGCTGCCACGTGCTCTGTGGGAATGTGGTGCACGTGTTTGACGCCAAGGGTGTTCTGGGCAGTGGTGGCAGTTATCACGCTCACGCCATGGGCACCCAGCGCCGCAAACGTCTTCAGGTCTGCCTGAATGCCAGCCCCACCTCCAGAATCTGAGCCCGCTATCGTGAGAAGGGTGAGCATGGGAGAAAGTCATCTGTGGACGTTAAAAGGATTTGGATGTGCTATATGTGTTTGCGAGCCCCATGGATGCATCGTGTCAAAGTAAGCAACACTGCGAAAACTCCCTCACTCCACTCCCTCGCCCAGATACTCGCCTCGATACACCTCATCTGCTCCCTCATCGAGCACAAACAGCACGAGCTGCACAATCCGTGCGTTCCTTTTCAGCCAGAACCCATGGGGGTTGTACACCATCAGCAGGCTCATTCCCCTTCCCACGTATCCCGCATCCCACACGGCTGTGTGAAGGGTGGCACCACTTCTCAGCAGGCTCGATCTGGGCTTGGCAAGGGCGCCATAGCCACGGGGAATACTCACCACCTCGTTGAACCTCACCACATACGCCCCTTGGGGGAGATATACCCAGCCATCCTCGTCGAACGGGATGCTCTCGGTGGGAGCATTTATCCTCTCAGAGTTGTCGAATGCGAGCCTGCCCACCCCCGTGAAGCGCTCCACAGAGCTCAGCGTGAGCTCCACGCCATTGGGCTGTAGCTGAAGGGCAATGTTTGGAGCGTCTCTGATGAGTCCATCCTCCACCAGCTTTTTGAGTGTGGTCTTCGAGAGCATGGGGAGAGTTAAATACCAAGATAATAAAAAGCATATGTCCAGAGGGATGGCGATGGATGCGAAGAGGGAGAGGGACATACTCATCGAGCGGCTGGAGAACATCATAAGGCAGAAGGACGAGGAAATCGCCTCGCTCAGAGCCGAGCTTCAGGCTCTAAAGGAGGGGAAGTGGGGTGGGCCAGCCTTTGGCTATGATGGGGATGAGGTGGAGAAGCTAAAGGGCAGGCTGGAGAGGCTTGAGACCACCAGCAAGGAGATGGCAGCCACCATAAGCTCTCTCGTGGAGGAGATCATAAAGTTCAAGTCCATGATAAAGGGATGGGAACACCCTTCCAACCCCGTTGAGTCGAGGTCAGAGCCCAAGCAGGAAGAGAAGGGGAGGGACATACTGTTGTACTGAGAGGAAGATGAGGCGTTGTGGGCTCGTTTATGATGAGAGGTATCTTCTGCACGACACGGGCAATCATCCCGAAAGCCCGCTGAGGCTCTCCCACACGATGGAGCACCTTGGTGCCTCTGGCCTCTTGGACAGACTCGAGCTTGTGGAGCCCGCATACGTCCCGATGGAGAGCGTGCTTTCCGTGCACACCTTGGACTACATCGAGAGGCTACGTGGGCTCGTGGAGCAGGGCATACCTCTCGATGCAGATACCCCCTCTCATCTTTCTCGCTGGATGCTGCGCTGCTTGCGGCTGGAGGAGTGCTCATCGGGATTGTGGGGGCGCTCGAGGGCGCAAAGGTGTTCGCCCTCGTAAGGCCCCCTGGCCATCATGCCACACGGAATAGGGGCATGGGCTTCTGTCTGCTCAACAGTCCTGCCATCGCTGCCCAGCACGTGCTCGATTGCCGTGCGGCATCGAGGGTGCTCATCGTCGACTTTGACCAGCATCATGGCAACGGCACACAGGAGATTTTCTACCACACATCCAGCGTGCTCTACGTCTCAACCCACTGCCCCCATATATTTCCCGGAACTGGCAGCATGGAGGAGATAGGGGAGGGGGACGGGGAGGGATTTACCGTGAACCTGCCCATGAGTGCGGGAAGTGGGGATGTGGAGTATGCGCTTGTTTACAGGGATGTGGTGCTTCCCATCGCCCTTCAGTATGCCCCAGATGTGGTGATTGTGTCTGCTGGCTTCGACATCCACAGATACGACCCTCTTGGTCGCATGGATGTCACCGAGAGGGGAATATGTGCAGTGGTCTCCACATGCCTTTTCATCGCGGAGCAGTGCTGTGGAGGAGGAGTGATATTCGAGCTGGAGGGAGGATATCATCTGGATGCCCTCGCTCGCTCTGTGGGGGCGGTGCTGCGGCAGATGCTCTCTGAGCACCCATCTCCTCCAGAGCACTTTGTGCCCGAGATGGATGAGAAGGTGCCCCCCTCTGTGAGGCATCTCAAGGAAAAGGTGCGTCGAACATTCTCACAGTACTGGGAGCTCTGACAACAGGGAGCTCTGACAACAAGCCTTAAATAGATGTATTGTGTTGGTAGCGACGCCCGTAGCAGACCCATCGAGGTCGTGGGGTGTTGCCCGACACTACGGGGGGATTGTATGGATGATGAGTTGGTTGAGAATGTGAAAAGGGCACTGTCCGAGGCTCCCAAGCGAAACTTTCTGGAGAGCGTGGACCTTGCCATGAACCTGAAGAACATTGACATGAGCCAGCCTGCCAACAGGGTTGACCTCGAGGTGGTGCTGCCAAATGGCCTTGGAAAAGAGCTTCGCATAGGAGTGTTCGCCAAGGGCGAGACGGCACTCAGGGCGAGGGAAGCTGGGGCAGACGTGATTGACCCCGCGGAGATAGCCGAGCTTGCAGCCGACAAGAAGAGGGCCAGAGCGCTTGCAAGGCAGTACGACATCTTTATTGCAGAGGCACAATATATGCCTCAGATAGGCAAGGCGATGGGTGCCCTGCTCGCACCGAGGGGAAAGATGCCAACGCCCCTTACGCCTGACAAGGATGTGGTGGAGCTCATCGACAGGCTGAAGAGGTCGGTGAGGGTGAGGTCAAAGGATAAGACCACGTTCCACGTCTCGGTGGGCAGGGCGAATATGGAGCCAGAGGCAATCGCCGAGAACATCGATGCGGTGCTCTCCAAGCTGGAGGCAGCCCTACCGAGGGGTGCTCAGAACATAAGGTCTGTGTATGTGTCCACCACGATGGGACCGTCTGTGAGGGTGATGTAGATGGGCGAGCTTGTCGAGGTCAGAAGGACAGAGCACATACCATCATGGAAGCTCGAGGAGGTGAGCACACTAAAGAAGCTGCTCTCCGAGTATCCCGTGGTGGCACTTGCGGGCGTGTTCGGAATCCCCGCAAGACAGATGCAGCAGATCAGACGGGAGCTTAGGGGCACTGCCCTGCTCAAGATGAGCAGGAACACCCTCATCTCAAGGGCGCTGGATGAACTGGGAGGAGAGTATCCCAAGCTCAAGGAGTATCTGGAAGAGCAGACGATGCTCGTGTTCACGAGGCTTAATCCATTCAAGCTCTACAGGGTGCTCGAAGCAAGCAAGACGCCAGCACCCATCAAGGGGGGAATGACTGCTCCGAGGGATATTGTGGTGAGTGAAGGTCCCACGAGCTTTGCACCGGGCCCGGTCGTGGGAGAGCTTCAGCGCATCGGCATACCTGCGGCCATAGAGGGTGGAAAGGTCGTCATAAGGGAGAGCAAGACAGTCGCCAGGGCAGGTGAGGTCGTGAGCGATGAGCTTGCGACCATGCTCACGAAGCTCGAGATATACCCCATGGAGATTGGACTCACCCTCAGGGCTGCCCTCGAGGACGGAGTGGTGTTCACGTCCTCTGAGCTGGCAATAGATGTCGAGCAGTATGTGTCCCAGCTGGCATGGGGCGCATCTGCGGCTTTCAACCTCGCTGTGAACATCGCCCATCCAACGGCAGAGACCGTCCCAGTGCTGCTGTCGATGGCGGCATCCAATGCCCTCAAGCTCGCAGCAGAGGCGGAGCTGTTTGTGCCCGAGGTGATGGAGCTGCTGCTCTCGAGGGGCTATGGCAGTGCCCTCAGCCTCGCATCGGTGGTGGCCTCCAAGAGCCCAGAGGCTCTGGATGAGGGCACCCTGAGGCTTGTGAGTTCATCGGCAGCTCAGGCTGCTGCCCAGCCAGAAGAGGCTGCAGAGGAGCAGCCCGCAGAGGAAGAGAAAGCCGAGGAGGAAGAGGAAGAAGCCGAGGAGAGCG